>Ga0082212_10007182_pt1 | contig 14796 bp, 13 predicted proteins | sample TergutNt197P3_FD_71548 | JGI IMG/M metagenome (GOLD analysis project Ga0082212, IMG submission 71548) | Neocapritermes taracua P3 segment gut microbial communities from Petit-Saut dam, French Guiana - Nt197 P3 | ecosystem: Host-associated > Arthropoda: Insects > Digestive system > Gut ... | reverse complement strand
AAGGAAAAATTGCTACAATATCCTATGTAGCCCCGTAAGGATAGCAATTTCGAGGTTATGCAACAAGTCTAAAGGAGTCCATCATGCCGATTTTTCGTTTTGCCCTCGTTTTGGTCATTTGCTCGTTTACCGTTCTAGCAGAAGAACCAATAGAAACGAAAATTTACGGCACCGCCTTACTGCCGGACGGCACACCCGCTGAAAAAATAGAAGTAGCAATGGCAACGCACGGGCAAGGATTCGTTTCCATGCAAAACGGTCGGTTGTTGAACTTCAACGGTCGGGAACGTTACTTCGCAAAAACCGACAAAGAAGGTCGATTCGAATTTGCCCCTATCGACTTGGACAAAGAAGGAGCGCAGCGGTTCAATATGTTGCTTCAAATGCAAGCGCAAGACGAATTCATTGATTTCATTCTGGTTTTCGTGCACGATGCCGGTTTCAAGCGGCTCACACAGCAGGACTGGGAAGCGTTGGACGAAAGCAAAACCGTTACATTGGAACCCTGGGGGAAAATCGAAGGAACCGTCAAGGTAGGGGCGCAACCGGGAAAAAACCTGCCGGTTCTTTGTTTCGTTCAATTCAACGATAAGGTTGGTCACTCTCTATCTGAGCCGCATGTGATGATCTCGTACAGTGCAATCGCCGATGCGTCGGGAGATTTCACGATAGAGCGAATACCGCCGAGTTTTGTGCGGGTGTCGCGACAGATTTCATACAACGTCGTTGTCGATGAAAGTGGAAACCGCCGAAGTACGACCTCGACAGGTTCGCATTCATCGGATTTGATCAAACTGTTGCCCGATGCAACGGAATTCGTGCAAATCGGCGGAGTCGGTCGTCCCGTCATCGGTAAAATCGTGTCGTCGGAGAAATTCGAGATGCCGCCCGACTTGGCATTCGCTCATGTAATCTGTTTCCAAAAGCCGGAAGATGTCGGAGACATTGATTTCGATCCGGCAATCATTCGGCAAAAGTTGATTCCAAAGACGGTCATTGAAGCAGGTATTCCCAATAGACAGTTGGAATGGATAAACTGGCTTTTATCCCCGGCAGGCAAACAGTACGAAGCCGATGTTGAAAAAGCCATCAACGAGGCGAATGAAGTCCAGAAACGTATGATGGAAGTCATTCATAAACGGCGTGTGTGTGCGGTCGCCAAGGATGGGACATTCCGGCTGGATGATGTCCCAGAGGGGGATTGCATCTTGCGAGTGGTGATTGAAGACCTTGCCGCAGGAGGATTCGGTGGGCAAAACGTTCTTGGATTCTTGGATGGATATGAATTTCAGGTTCCTGCTGTGCCGGGGGGTGTTTCGGATGAACCGTTCGACATTGGAACGTTGGAAGTCGAGCCAAACAATGGCAATTTCGTACCCGGTCTCCCCGCCGCATTATTGGGGAAGTAGCATTGAGTCGATAATGTTGAACCCACGCCAGCGTTTTATGCCGTGAAACACGGCAATCGACTCTACAGCGTTTGCACGACAAACAATTCGTTTTCTGGTGCCAATTCGTTGCGAAGCCGCTGGAATATCTCTCTTGCTTGGGTTTCATCCTCACACAGTCCGAAAAAGGCGGTGCCGCTTCCGCTCATTTGGACGGTAAGGCAACCCGCCGACAGAAGTTGATTTTTGACTTCCTCAAATCGGTTCCATAATTTTTTGGCGGGCATTTCCAAGCGGTTGAACAGATTTTGCCCAATTTCCCGTACATTTCCTTCGAAAAGAGCGGCAATCAGAGCATCCGGCTGGCGGAATTGTCCGTCGTGAGTCGGCATGCACTCGGCATACACTTGGGCGGTGGACAACCCCTCCGGCGGTTTGAGCAGGACGAACCAGAGCGGCGGGATCGCCGGAAGCGGTTGAATTTGCTCCCCTCGTCCCTTGCTGAGCGTCGGGACATCGTACAGAAATATCGGACAATCGCTACCAATTTCGGCGGCTATCGACAGTAATTCGGCATCGGAAATATCGAGATTCCAACCCCGACATGCCAATCGAAGGGCGGCAACGGCATCGCTGGAACCGCCGCCCAAACCGGCTTGGCAGGGAATCCGCTTGGTCAATGTAATTTTCGCTCCATGCCGAACGTTGAAACGCTGTTGAATCAACATCGCCGCCCGAACGACGAGGTTTGTTTCGTCAAGCGGGATCCCTTGACCGTCGAGACAATCGAATTGAATGGTCGGTTCATCGGTTGCCTCGAATGTCAACGTGTCAAAAAGTCGAATCGGAACGGCAACCGATACAATTTCGTGAAAATTATCGCTTCGTTTGCCAAGCACTTCGAAAAAGAGGTTGATTTTTGCCGGGGCTTCGAGAGTTAACGGCAAGGAACTTACGGCTGTTTTTCGTTGCTCTTTGCTTGCCGTTTCTTTTTCCTCGAATAGCAATCCGTGGAGCAACAGCAAAATCACGCTGCACACGAGTAAGGAATCGGCAAAGTTAAAGTTGGGCCAATGAAATGTACCGATCATACAGAGAATCCAATCCCGCACGGCGTAGGCTTGTTGTCCGGCAATTTCCGGCGGATACCATTCGGGATAGACCAAGCCGTGCCAACCGACTCGGTCATAAAGGTTGCCGCAAATACCTGCCGCAATCATCCCCAGCGTGATCATCAGAAACGCACTCCGCCACGCCCAAAGAACGACGTATAGGATGATTCCGACGAGAAAAACCAGAGAAAGAGTAACCAAGACTGTCGTTTGTCCTGCCCCGAATCCGAACAATGCTCCCGGATTTAATGATGTTTGAAAACCGGCAATATCTTGCCAAACCCAATAGACGGCTCTCAATTGCGGTTCTGTTTCCGCCTTGTATTCTCCCGGCATTCCCAGCGTTTGAAAAGCCCAATGCTTCGTGAGCAGATCGACTGCCGTCCCCGCGAGTGCCACTATCAAAAAGAGGCACACAGCATAATACCAGCCGGCGGAAATAGAAATTTTCGGCATCTTGGATTTTTTATTCTTGTTGGGCGGACTCGACGCAACGGACGCACGTTGCCGTATGCGGTAAAACATTCAATCGGACTTTCGGGATCGAGCAACCGCAATGTTCGCAAATACCGTAGGTACCGTCTTTAATGCGTTGGAGTGCTTCTTCGATGAATTCTAACGTATCGCTGTCCGATTGGATGAAGGCGAGCGTTTGTTCCCGTTCGAAGTTATCGGTGCCGATGTCTGCCATGTGTAGCGGCATGAGGGAAAGGTCTCCGGCGGCTTCTGACCGGCTTTGACTCAATGCGGCATCTGCCATGGTGGAAACATCTCCTCGAATTCGTGAGCGGAGTGCAAGCAAGCGATTTTTGAACGTTTCCAAATCGGCTTCCGATAGTCTTTTATCGCTTTTTCCATGTGGTCCTGACGGTTTCGACGCTTTTTTAGTCATGATGTGCCCTCCTAACACCGGTAATTCTAGCATAAATCGGCAAAAATTCAAGACAGACCCGCCGGCATCGTTTGGATGTTTGGGTCGGAGTGCGTCGATTTATGTGAAGGGAAAACCGTAATGGAAGGTACTTGACTCGTTCCGCTCTTTCGTTCAGAATAGAGTACATCGTTTTGAGCCTTTGAGGAGATTTTCTGTGCAACATACAGAGCATAAAGATTCCGACACTGCCCACGTCGAGGCATTGGCACACACCGCCGTTGCCGATTGTTATCAATGCGGTAAATGTTCAGCGGGCTGTCCGCAAGCCGAACAGATGGACACTTTGCCCAGCACCTTGATCCGCTTGGTTCAATGCGGCGAGGTTAAAAAAGCAGCAAGTGCCCAGTCCGTTTGGCAGTGTATCGCTTGTCTGACATGTTCGACGCGGTGTCCCAAAGCGGTAAATATCGCTGGAGTGATGGATGCACTCAAACAGATTTCCCTCGAAAAGAAATGCGTCCATCCGAAACAGAAACGAGTGGTTGCTTTTCAACGTGCTTTCTTGAACACGATCAAGCGGAATGGACGCACCAACGAACTGGAAATGGTCGCAGAATATAAGATTCGCGGTTTTTTAGGTGACGGTAATCCGATCTTGGCGATGAAGGATGCCGACCTCGGACTGCCGATGCTTTTACGGAATAAACTGCATATCAAGGTAGGTTCGCCCGTGAAAGACAAAGCACTTGTCAAACGAATTTTTGCCAAGTGCGAGGAAAAATTCTTGTAATGTTCCTTGAACGGCTTAAAAAAACAGGTATGGTGCATTGCACGACTTAATACGCACTCAATTTCACTCCAACGGATTGAACACGAAGCCGCCGATCAGTTTCGGATAAAAGTATGTACTCTTCGCAGGCATTCGATCTCCCAAAAGACTCAACGTCCGAATATGATCCACCGTTGCCGGCATCACCAACGCCGCCAGCGGATAGTCCGTCGTCCGCAATTCCGTCATCACTTCTTCGACCAAATGCACATATGTCGGCTTCGGCGGTTCCGGTGTTTCCAACAACGTTTCGACGATCAACCGGTGCAATAAACTCACCCCTAATTCCTGCCATTCGGGATGATGATCTTGCGCAATCTCGCTCATCTTCGCTCTGCCTTCTGCCGTCAGCGAAGTCAACGACCAGACTCCATCCTTCGGCGTGTACAGCCCGATGGCATCTTGACGTTGTTCTTTTTCGATTCGCTCCCAAACTTTCGGAGCATCGTCCACGCCGTTGCCGACATTTTCCAAGCGGAAACAGTTGCCCAACTTCTCCGCCAATTCTTTGCTGGTAAGCGTCGGCAAGCCGGGGAACAAACGGTGTGTCGGCATCACAATCAAGCCGGGGTCTTCCATCGCAATGCAAACCATCAACACGTAATTTGCCGGATGATCGCTGTTCAGCAAACCCATGTCGTCGATCTGTTGCCGATAATTGCATGCCGTTTCGTAACGGTGATGCCCGTCGGCGATGAAAATCGGCTTCGGTGCCATTGCCGAAACGACCTGTTTGACGGTCTCTTCGTCTTCGACCACCCACATTTTGTTCACAACGCCGAGATGATCGGTCGCACTGACTGCATCGGTGAATTTTTTCTGTTCTACGGCATTTTCCAAGATGGACTGCACCGTGTTTTCTTCGTCGGGATAGAGTCCGAAGATTTGGCTGAAATTCATTTTGCAGGCGGTTGTGAGCATCAATCGGTCGAGTTTCGGACCGCTCATTGTGATTTCGTGCGGATAGACCATTCCGTAACCGAAGGGCACCGCTCGGCAACCGCACATGAATCCTTTGCGGACATATTTCGTTCCGGCGGCTTCGTAAATTTGGTGATAAACGTAAATGGCAGGTCGTTTTTCCTGCTGAATGATGTCGTTTTCTTTCCATTCCGTCAGCGTTTTTGCTGTTCGGGTGTATCGGTTATCGGCTTCGCTGTCCGTGGGATACATTTTTTCCAAGATGAGCCGAATGACGTTGTTCGGATGTCGGCGATAGAGTTCTTCTTGAAAGGATTCGTCGATCACATCGTAAGGAGGAGCGACCACGTCGTCGAGATTATTGATTTTAGCGGAGTTATAACGATAACCTGCAAGGGGTTTGATTTCCATAATTTGTTCTGATCCTAAAAATGAGAGAAGGCAATAGTATAATGGAAATACGGTGCAAGACAAGGGGATTCTCGTGCGGTAGAGGCAGTGGAGTGCAACTGCACCGCCGGTAACGGTATGCTTGTCATTCCCGTCAATAATGTATAATGAACTTCGTTGCTTTGAGACATGTTCGACTTCTCTAACCCCTTTCGCTTGATGGAACACTCCTTCGATTACGATTCCGTTGATATTGACACGCCATACTACATCATTGACCGGGCTGCACTGCGCCGAAATATGGAAGTTCACGCTGAAGTCCAACGGCGTACCGGCTGCAAAATCCTGCTGGCAATGAAAGCCTTTTCGACTTGGTGCGTCTTCAAAGACATGGCACCCTACCTCGCCGGAGTCGCTGCCAGTAGTGTCAACGAAGTTTTTCTCGGCAAAGAAGAATTCGGCAAAATTGTCCAAATGTACTCGCCGGCGTATTCCGCAGGAGAACTCGAAGCCGTCCTGCCGCTCATCGACTACATCGTGTTCAATTCCGCCTATCAATATGAGCGGTACAGGCATCTTATCAAGCAGTGCGACCGGAAAATCCGATGCGGCTATCGAATCAATCCCGAATACTCCGAAGTCCAAATGGAAATCTACAATCCCTGTACAAATCGATCCCGATTCGGCATGCGTGCCGAAGTCTTGCAGGAAGTGTCGATGCGGGGCATTGACGGACTCCATTTTCATACGATGTGCCAGCAGGGATCGGACGTGCTCTTCCGAACGTTGGAACTCGTCGAAGAGCGGTTTGAAAAGTTTCTGCACAAAATCAAATGGATCAACTTTGGCGGAGGACACCACATTACCCGACGTGGTTACGACATTGACGGTCTTTGCGAAATTATCAATGATTTCAAGGAAAAATACGAGTTGGACGTGTTTCTTGAACCGGGGGAGTCGCATATTTTGAACACAGGCTACCTCGTTTCCACGGTGTTGGATGTGATAGAGAACCCGACAAGTATCGACGTGGCGATTCTCGACACGTCGGCATCGGCACACATGCCGGACGTGATTGAAATGCCTTACACGCCGGAGATTTTGAAAGCAAGGCGAGTGGTGGAATCGGTCGATATGGATATGCCGCTCGAAGAAGGACGGTACAAGTACATCATTGGCAGTAAGACTTGCTTGTCCGGCGACATTATCGGCGAATATCTTTTCAAAAAGCCGCTGAAAGTCGGGGATCGTGTTATCTTTGCGGACATGTCGCAATACACGATGTGCAAGAACACGACGTTCAACGGTTTGAAATTGCCGAGCATTGTTACCTGCGACAGCGACACACCGGATGGCAATGTACAAATCGTCCGCGAGTTTCACTACGAGGATTTTAAGAGTCGGTTATCGTGAAAATATGCGATTACATCACTTCTCCCCAGCAATACGTCACTCCCGTTTTAGTGCGCCGACATTCGCCCGCAATCGAACCGCCATAGAAGCACAAAACGGCAATAGAGAGGACTTTTTCATGATCGGTGTTTCAAGTAAAGGCAGAGGTAGCGTGTCGCAAAAATGGCGGTAATAAAGGCACCATTCACACATAGAAAAAGAATCAATTTTTTTCGTGCCTGTGCGTCATCGAGCATGAGTCTCCCGGCGAATTCACCATGAGCGAAGATTTTCTTGCCGTCCCATTCAAGTTTACCTTTGCCCGGCGGAGGAGTATCGAGTTTCCATTCGACGGGTGTTCCCGGCTTGAGAATGTCTCCCAAACTCTCTAACGTAAACCGTTTCGGGTCAATCGGCTTGTTGATCGAAATTACCTCCATCGTGTTCTCCTCGAACACTCGTAATTGATCGTTGCTATATTCTTCAAACGTCCAAGAAACGGGATACCACACGCCGGATGACTCGTCCAGTTTCAAATCGTTTTCCAGAACAAGTCGCGATTTTAATGACGAATTTTCTATGACCATACGGCGGTCAGCGAACTCGGTGCAACGCTGAACGTGAAATGGTAGTGCCTTCCTTGATCACTTTTCACAGGAATCACGGACGAAATTGATGCGTGTCCAGTAAATGATTCGTTAGTAAACGATTTGCAATTCTCATGGCAGACTTTCTTACAAATTTGACACGTTCAAAAAATTTGTTACCATGTCAACGATAGTCATGGATTTAGAAACAATCGTACTTCCCGGCGTAGACTCGGTGCGTCCCATCATCATTGCCGGTCCGTGTAGTGCCGAAACCGAAGAGCAAGTCCTCAATACGGCAAAAGGAATTGCCGACCAAGGAATCAAACTCTTTCGCTCCGGTATCTGGAAACCCCGAACGAAGCCGGGAGGCTTTGAAGGTATCGGAACCGCAGGATTCGATTGGCTCAAGCGAGTCAAACAAGAAACCGGCATGTACGTCATCACCGAAGTTGCCAACAAAGATCACGTTTCCGAAGCACTTCAAGCGGGAGTCGATCTGTTTTGGATTGGCGCGCGCACATCGGTCAATCCCTTTGCCGTTCAGGAAATTGCCGAAGCCCTGCGTGGCACTGACGTTCCCGTGTTCGTGAAAAATCCGATCAATCCCGACCTGGAACTTTGGATCGGGGCGATTGAACGGCTTTACAATGCCGGTATTCGACGAATCGGTGCGATTCACCGCGGATTCAGTGCTTACGACCAAAAAATGTACCGCAATCCGCCGATGTGGCATATTCCGATTGAGTTACGCCGCCGGATTCCTAATTTGCCGATTTTCTGTGATCCAAGTCATATCGCGGGCAAACGGGACTATATCGCTTTGCTCTGTCAGCAAGCGATGGATTTACAATTCGACGGTTTGATGATCGAAACGCATTGCAATCCTGACGATGCTTGGAGTGATGCTGCCCAGCAAGTTACCCCGGAAACGCTTGCTCAACTCTTAAGTCGGCTTGTGATTCGGGATGCGAATTGTCCTTCGCAATTTTTCTCGGAACTGCGCTGGCAAATCGATCAAATTGACGAAAACATATTGGAACTTCTTGCCCGACGGATGCGGGTCTCTGTCGAAATGGGAGAGTACAAGAAAAAAAACAATATGCCCGCTTTACAAACGATACGATACAGTGAAATTATCGACCACTGTACCGAATTTGCCGAAACGCTCGATTTGGATACCGAATTCGTTCGGGAAGTCATTAAGGAAATCCATGAGGAATCTGTCCGAAAGCAGATGGATGTGATGAATCAAGGATAAGATCGTGTAATAACGATGAACAACGAACTACATCATGATTCTTGACATACTTAAAACCAGATTCACCTCGGCGCTGCAAACGCTCACTGACGATGCGGATTCCTATCTGGAAATGATTCGACCGTCGCAGGATGCAAAGTTCGGCGACTTTCAGGCGAATATGGCAATGCCGCTTGCCAAAAAACTCGGCAAACCGCCGAGAGAAATTGCCCAACAAATCGTCGCAAACCTCGACATTGGCGATATTTGCGCACCGCCGGAAATCGCCGGACCCGGCTTCATCAATCTGCGACTCAACAACGAATTCATTCAAACGCTCTTGCAGAAGGCAATCGCCGATGAAGAGCGGCTCGGTATTCCCCTGCTCGAATCGGCACAGAGAAGAACCTATCTCGTCGATTACTCCGGTCCGAATGTTGCCAAACCGATGCACGTCGGACATATCCGTAGCACCGTCATTGGCAACGCTTTGACCCGAATGTTGCGGTTTCAAGGTCATCATGTCGTTACGGACAACCATCTCGGCGATTGGGGAACGCAGTTCGGCATGATTATCTTCGGTTACAAAAATTTTCTCGATAAGGAAGCGTATCAAAAGAATCCGGTCGAAGAGTTGAGCCGACTTTATCGGCTCGTTCGGCAGAAAATTGACGAATCCGACAAAAATGGCAAGACAAGGGAAACCACCCCTGCCCCTCCACAGGAGGGGAACTCTCATAATTCCCCTCCTGCGGAGGGGTGCCGCGATAGCGGCGGGGTGGTTTCTCCAATTCACAAGAATTGTGAAACATGTCCAACAGACATTAACGCTGCCGTTCTCCAAGAAACCGCAAAACTTCACGCGGGCGATGCCGAAAACTTGAAAATCTGGCAAGAAGTGCTGCCTCATTCGCAGGACGAAATCAATCGGATTTACCAACGGTTTCAAATTTCCTTCGATCACACGCTCGGCGAAAGTTTTTACCAACCGATGCTTGCCGGTGTCGTCGAAGATTTGCAGAAACGAAAGATTGCCGTCGAAACGAACGGTGCCATCGGTATCTTTTTCGACAAAGAAGACGTTCCGATGCTCATCCGAAAGTCTGACGGTGCCTTCCTTTACGGCACGACCGACTTGGCAACGGTCGAGTACCGACTCAACACGTTCAAACCGGATGCGATTTTGTACGTCGTCGATTTTCGGCAATCGCAACACTTTGAACACCTGTTCAAGACGGTTCGGCTTATGGGAATCGACAACGTGGAACTAGCGCACGTCAAATTCGGCACGGTACTCGGTGAAGACGGCAAACCATTCAAGACCCGGAGCGGCGATACGGTCGGTCTCAACGGTCTGCTCGACGAAGCGGAACGCAGAGCCTACGAAATCGTGAAGGAAAACGACAAAAACGACACACCGGAGTCGGAACTGCAAGAAACCGCACGGCGAATCGGCATCGGAGCGATCATCTATGCCGACTTGTCGCAGAGTCGGGAAAGCGATTACGTTTTCAGTTACGACAAAATGCTGGCAATGACCGGCAATACGGCAACGTACATGCAGTATGCGTTCGCCAGAGTCAAAAGCATTTTCACAAAAGGAAACATCGACGTTAAAAAACTGCGTCTGCTGCCGTCTGCCGTCTACCGTCTGCCGTCTCCTGCTGAACGTGCATTAGCACTGGAACTCTTAAAGTTCGGAGAAATGGTCGATTTTGCACTTCGGGATTACCGACCGAACATCTTGACGGCGTATTTGTTCGAGTTATCGAATCGCTATTCGGTATTTTTCGAACAGTGTCCGGTGCTCAAAGCGGAGAGCGAGGAAGTCCGCACCAGTCGGCTATTGTTGTGCGATCTCACGGCTCGCACATTGCAGAAGGGGCTCGAACTGCTCGGCATCGAAACGGTCGAGCGAATGTAACGTCTAGCCGGTACTCTGGATCAGAGTCCGCCACGTAAGCAAGGACGAAAATTCGCTCCGAAGGATCACAATGTCTATAACCGCCGGTGGCAACCGGCGGACTCACATACTGTTGACAAGTGTCAGCAAAAATCCTGACACTTTCTGACATACGCTCTGATAGAGTGTTGCTATTGTTATTGACAACACTACCTCAACCATGACAGAAATTCTTTACGAAACGACTTATACGGCAGGAGATGCCGTGCGGATCGACAGGGAAGCCGGTGTCATCTTCGGTGTGAAAATCATCGGCTGCGAAAGCCGAAATGGTCGGCACTATCCGAACGACACTCTTCGCCAAGCGATTCCGCTTTACGAAAACTCGAAAGTCAATCTCGACCATCCCGATGGCGATCCGAGAAAACCAAGAAGTTACCATGCCCGATTCGGTATGATTCGGAACGTGCAACTACGTGAAAACGAAGGACTCTACGCCGACTTTTGGTTCAATCCGAAGCACACGATAGCAGAGCAACTTCTTTGGGATGCCGAACACGCACCGGACAACGTCGGTTTTTCGCACAATGTCGAAGCGGTTGTGAGACGGCAGAGTCCCGATGGTGGCACTACGGCTCTTGTTGAACGAATCGTTGCAGTGCGGAGCGTTGATCTCGTTGCCGATCCCGCAACGACGCAAGGTTTGTTTGAATCTGTTGCCGTTCCAACGGTTACGCTTGAACAAGTCGAACGATTGATTGAAGAGCGTCTTCGGGAGTTCAAACGTGAAGCGAAACCGCAGTGCCGGGAACAGATTGTTACCGAATCGGCGTTCGATAGCAAAGCGTTTGCAGTCTCTCTTACGAGATAGACGGCAGATAGTAGCAGTCTGTCTTCTGGCGGCGCAGTCGCCGACTCTCGGCTACCGTCCGCTGTCTCCTTTTTTACAACCTTTAACCCATTTATCAACTATGACTATCAACATTCGTGAACTGCGGAAACGCATCGAACTGGACGGTGCAGACAATACCGTTCAACACATTACGGAAGCCCTAAAACAGGGAGACCTCAAACCGGACGATTTTAGCGTCCGCGATCTTGCCGAAAGTTTCATTCCCGGCGGACTGTCCCACGTCGAGCAAATGGAAGTTCTCACCGAAGAGTCGGCAATTTCCTTTGTGAACATGGTCGGAGCCGTTATCGACACCAAAATCAAAGAGGCATACAACCAAGAAGTCTTTGCGGCTTCCAAGTTGGTGCGGACAATCCCAACTCGACTCAACGGCGAAAAGATTCACTCGTTCGGAACCATTATGGACACCAATCTTGCTGTGGCTGCTGGCGAGTATTATCCTTCGGGAGACATCAATGCCGACTACGTCGAAACGCCTATCACTGCCAAGCACGGATTGATGATTTCCGTTACAAAAGAGGCGGTCTTCTTCGATCAAACGCACCACCTCTTGGAACGCGCCGCCGAAGTGGGGGAAATCCTTGCCGCAAACAAAGAGAAACGGATTCTCGATATGATCCTCGGTCTCACCAACACGTACAAGCAGAACGGTACGCAACGGGACACGTATTACTCCGGCGAGTCTTCGCATCCGTGGAAAAATCTGCTGTCGGGCAACGAACTCCTGAATTGGGAGAGCGTCGAAACGGCAGAAGATGTGTTCGGTGAAATGGTTGATCCGATTAACGGCAATCCGATTCTGATTGATCCCAATACCGTACTGGTCATGCCGCCGAAACGGCATTTGGCACACCGACTGTTTCACGCATCGTCCGTTTCTTATGAAGACGGCTCAACCGCAACGGTCTCTTCGATTCGTAATCCCTTTGCGAAGTATCGGTTGGTGTCGAGTCGATTGGCATATCAGCGGCTCAAATCGCAACCCGTCATTACGAATCCTGACAAGATTTGGTTCATCGGCAATTTTCGTAAGGCATTTGCCTATATGGAAAATTGGGGCATAACGGTTACGAAGTCGGCATCGGGCAGCGAGGCGGACTTCACGCAGGATATTGTCGTTCGGTTCAAAGCCTCCGAACGCGGTGTCCCTGCCGTGATTGATCCAAGATATGTCGTGAAATGCACCGGATAGAATGAAGGAGAAAGGAGTTAGGAGTTAGAAGTTTTCCTTCGGACTCCTAACTCCTCCCTTCATACTCCTTTCTCCTAACTCCTAACTCCTAACTCCTAACTCCTCCTCATGTACCCAACCATCAAATCTCAAACCTTATCCATGATTGCCGAAATGACGGCGAATCCGAAACCTTCGTACAACATTGACGGTCAGTCCGTTCAATGGACAGAGTATCTGAAACAACTTCGCACTACCGTCGAATGGTGCGACCAACAGATCGCACGAAGCGAGTCGGGAATCGAAGAAATTACCGTCGGACGGTGTTAGCGGGATTTACCCGTTAATTTCACCGCCTCTCAAGTCAATGCAATACACGCTCAGTCAAACGAGGCAAGTCATAACTTTCTATAAATTTCGACGGTATGTGACGGAATCGCAGGCGAAAAATAAGCCTTATTGTAGATTCCGCTGGACCTGATCTTTTCGACAGTTCCGTTAATATACATAATGTCATCCGAATAGTCATACCAACTTGTGTCGATTACGCGCACATGAGCAGAATCCTTGTCTGTGCAGAAACCGGTTTCCCGAAGGAAAACACGAACACCGCGGCAAGCAACACGCACGGAATCAATCGGCGATAAAAAGTCATTTTTCTTTCTCCTTTCTTAAATTTGGTTAAGGTTCGCAACGAAATTACCTTGAAAGAACATCTTTCACGGCGTTAACGACAGCTTTTCGTTCTTGGGCGTGAAAACGTCCATCATGACGGGGAAAACTATAAACGGTAAACTGTTCGTCTGCATCGTTGGGATCAAGTTGTACTCCTCCGCGGAATACAGGATAATCATAGGGAGTCCATTCCGCATCCCACTGGACAAGTGGAATGGTCGCCTGTTCAATGTCATCAAATGGAATACTTGTTTCCGACAAATCAACTCCTGTCCGTTCTGCCGCATAAACTAGGATTGATAAAAGAGCATTCTCTTCCAGCCATATCGGCGGGTGCATCTGGTCTGGATCCTCTGGAAGTATTGTGTTCTTTATCCAAAGCGGAATAGCATTGCTCTTACTGAGACGGTCTATTCTTGTATCCGTGAGATATTGCGCTTCGTCGATCATATCGGCAAGTAGCGTATTTTCTCCTAGATGAGCAGCGAGTATCATGGGTGTATAAAATGTAGATTTCACACTGAAGCTACTTCTAAGTGGGGAGGATCTCATTTCCAATCTTAGTTGTTCGTATTGTTCCCGCATAGCAGGGTCTGCTGCGACATCGTAAAACAGCAAAGTGCGTTCTGTCCCGGCTTCGTATTCTCCGATTGCTTTTTCCCAGAACTCGTTGAGATTATCGAGAGCTTCCTCACGAGGCAATGCCTTGAATTCTTGGAAAACCTTGAGAAATCCCCGATTGCTAAACATTCTTTGCAAGTCCATTTTGGGATTCATTGTCCCGGAAAGGAGCCCCTCTGGAATATACGATTGGTCGTCCTGTAACCTTACGAAAGACTCTTCCAGACTCTCTTTTTTGAGTTCTTCTACTCGTTCTTTGACTTTTGCCCGATGCTCGGCAAACGGTGCCGCCCGTTGTACGGCTGCAATAAAATCTCTGACATCTCCGGCGGACTCTTCCATTGTTTCCACTGGATTTTGCTCCGATGTTGGTGCTGGGGTACGTTTTGGCGATACGACTGTGCCGCGTCTCGGCGGTGATGTTACAACACGTTCCGGTGCTACCGCCGATTGGTTTTCCGGCATTGCCTCTGAACCTTCACGAAGAGAGTACGAGGCAACAAGAATCAATACCGATAAGCCAATACAACTCAGTAGTACAATTTTGTTCATGACGACTACTACCCCGCCAAACCTAAAATTGTGGAAACGCACAGCATTATCCGGTCGCTCCACGTTGTTACGCTCCCGGCTTTCATTAACAAAATTAGTTTTGACAGGGTACTACTCCTTCAAATCTGGCCTCTCTACCAAAATCTATGGGTGCATTTTGGTTCCGTTAGCTTTCCGAGAGCGTGAAATAGCGTGATTTTCAGGGATTCATCCGCTCCATAACCGTAT
>Ga0082212_10007181_pt1 | contig 14801 bp, 13 predicted proteins | sample TergutNt197P3_FD_71548 | JGI IMG/M metagenome (GOLD analysis project Ga0082212, IMG submission 71548) | Neocapritermes taracua P3 segment gut microbial communities from Petit-Saut dam, French Guiana - Nt197 P3 | ecosystem: Host-associated > Arthropoda: Insects > Digestive system > Gut ... | reverse complement strand
TCAAACCGAAAAAAGGCTCATCTATGGCCGTATTCGGCTGTGGCGGCGTTGGGATGAGCGCTATTATGGCGGCTGCCATAGCAGGATGCAGCACAATCATAGGCATAGACGTGGTGCCCGAAAGGCTTGCGCTTGCCAAAGAACTCGGAGCAACGCATGTGATAAACAGCAATGAAGAAGACGCGGTAGAAGTAATCAAACGCATTACCGGAGGCGGAGCGCATAGCAGCGTCGAGTCGTCGGGTATTGCAAAGGTCACATTACAATCGCTTGCCTGCCTTCGGCGCGAAGGCATTGCCGTACTGCTAAGCGTAACAGGCCCCGAAGAAGTGAGTATTCCGCTCGAATCCTATCTGATGAATCCAAGCGCGACACTTACAGGACTGTGCGAAGGCGGATCCAATCCACAAACATTTATCCCCGAATTGGTCAAATATTACAAGGAAGGACGATTACCTGTGGAGAAACTCGTCAAATTCTATGACTTCAAAGATATTGAAAAAGCATTCCTCGACTCGCATACGGGATTAGCCATCAAGCCTGTTTTGCGGTTTTAGAAATAATCACGGATTTTTTGATTTTTCGGACAAATCAGCTAAAATGCTCCCAAATTCCGCATAGTAAGCTGCCTTGCTTTTATGTCCTTCAAGGTGTAGCGGCATACGTCCAAGATTTGAAAGTATGATTGGTATCCATTGGTAAGGAATACCGATAAGCAGTGTGTCGGACGGATATAGTTGTCGGCCGTGCAGTCCGTGGACAAGTGCAGGGACGATATAATTCACTTCGCCTGTTTTATAAGTATGGATAAGCAACCAGGCGCATCCCATCACAGGCGTACACATTGATTTGTACATTTCGCCTGTCGAATAGGTCATTGCACGCATAATGATTTCCGCCTGTTCGGGCGTTGCGCTAACAACAAGCACATCAGGTTCAAACGTCAGTTGTTCAATCGGCGAAAACAACACATAATTAACGATTCCCTTATCCATTCTCGGTACGAATTGATACAGGTTCTGATTGCATCGCGCTTCTTCAAACACACCCAAACGCTCCCCTATTTGCCCGCTTTCGGCAAAGGGAGCCATATCTTCCATGCCAAGCAATATCTTGCCGACACATGTTTCGGTATGCTCTTTCGAAAAATAAAAACACCTGTTCTCCACCTGTGCCGTTTTCAGCATTTCACACAGCGAAAATCGCGCTTCTTTTTCAAGAGGGGAGATATGCTCAGGTCGGAAAAAACTAAATTTTACGCCTATCGGCGGCAGTTCAAGCCCAAGTTTGTTCAGTATGGAATAATCGTTTGAGTTCATTGTTTTTATTTTGGGGGTTTATGTCTGCAAAAGTAAGAATTTTTATTGAGAAATCATTTGTTATGTTTTGCTATGTGTACTTGATAAAGGCCAATTTTTAATTGTTATTATTGATTTGATTTTATTTTGTTATTAATCTGAAAGTTAAGCGACGAAACAAACGGCGTAGCGAGGACGCTACACCGAACAAGGTTATTAACACTTAATGCATAATCCCAATTCTTAATTCTCAACTCTCAATTCTCAATTCTCAATTAATTAACTATCTTTGTCCTTTTTAAAATCATAAAACTATGGAAGGAACAAGGTTATATAAAATCGAAAGGTTACTGCAAAAGGAGTTGGGAGAACTTTTTCAAAGGCAGACACAGGCGATGTCGGGGACTTTGATTTCGGTAAGCGCCGTCAGAGTCAGTCCCGACTTGGGTATAGCAAAGGTGTATCTCAGTTTTTTCCCTTCGGAAAAAGGGAAAGAGTTATTGGAATCCATCGAACATAATAACCGTACGATTCGTTACGATTTGGGGCAACGTGTCCGTATGCAGTTGCGCAAAATACCTGAACTCAACTTTTTCTTAGACGACTCATTGGATTATATCGAAAAAATTGATAACCTGTTAAAAGACCAGAAAGGTTGAATCTTGCCTTTTACATAGCCCGTCGTTATCTTTTTGCCAAAAAGTCGCAAAATGCCATTAACATCATCTCGATGATTTCGGCAGGTAGCATTATGGTTGCTACGGTGGCGCTGGTGTGTGGGCTGTCGGTAATGAATGGTTTTGGGGATATGGTGGAATGGACGTTTAACAATTTCGACCCTGAATTGAAAATAACGCCGACGAAAGGCAAGGTTTTTGACCCGAACACAACATCGTTTCAACTGATTCGCGCAATGCCTGAAATAGAATTCAGCGCGGAAATCATAGAGGAAAACGTATTTGTGCGCTACCGTGAACGTCAGGAAGTCGCTGTGGCAAAGGGCGTAAGCGACAATTTTCGACAAATGGCAGGTATTGATTCCGTATTGTTTACGGGAGAATTCAAACTGCAGGACGGAGATGCGAATTGTGCCGTATTGGGGATTGGGCTGGCCTCTGTACTGGGAGTCAGAGCAGGTTTTGCGGATCCGATTGAAATTTATGCGCCTGTTCGCGACCGACAGGTTAGCATAGCAAATGTTCTTTCTTCGTTTGAGTTTGAATATGCTTTTGCCGTCGGAGAATTTATGGTAAATCAAGCCGAATACGACGAAAAATATATGTTTCTTCCGCTTGAACTGTTGCGCGACTTGTTGCATTATGAAACCGAAGTTACCGCCTTGGAGTTAAAAGTGAAACCACAGGCGAACCTGAAAACTGTCCAAAAGCAAATACGCTCCATCTTGGGCGATGATTTCAACGTACAGGATCGATACGAACAGCAGGAATCTACCTATAAAATGCTGCAAATCGAAAAATGGATGACTTTTCTGATACTTGCCTTTATATCAATGATTGCATTGTTTAATTTGGTCAGTTCGATTTCTATGCTGATGATAGAAAAACAGAAAGATGTGCGGATATTACGCAGTATGGGCGCCGACGACCGACTGATTCGCCGAATTTTCATATACGAAGGAAGTATGATTCCCGCTTTTGGCGCATTGACGGGTATCTTGATTGGCGTAATCCTTTGTCTGATTCAACAGCTATACGGAATTATTAAATTAGGAGAAATGGGTGCGTTTATAAGCAATCATTATCCTGTACGCGTGAGCCTGTTCGATTTATTGGTAATTTTCATAACTGTTTGTACAATAGGTTTTTTGGCAACCTGGTATCCTGTACGCTATCACGGTAAAAAATGGTTGAGTCAGGGGCGTCTTGCCCTCCTATTTCCTCCTTTTCTCTCCTTTCTTATCCGATTTCCCCTGCTTCCCCTATTTTCTCTGTTTCCTCTGTTTCTAAGTTGTCAAAGTGCCCAAACAGGCGGCAAGCCAAGTGTGGCAGTAACTATCGAACCGCAACGTTATTTTACCGAAAAGATTGCAGGAGAGCAATTTGAAGTGTTCGCGGTTGTGCCTGTCGGGCAAAGCCCTGAAACGTACGATCCTGCGCCGCACGAGATGATACGTATCGCTCAAAGCAAAGCCTACCTGCAGATTGGACGTATCGGATTTGAACAGGTTTGGATGCAGACGATCCGCCAAAATAATCCACACCTGACCTTTTTTGATCTTTCGGAGGGTGTTCACCTGATAGGCGATGACACTTTACACGAAGAAGAAGAAGAAGAGCATCACACCTCACACCATGGCGTCGATCCGCACATCTGGAGCGCAACAGGTTCGGCAAAGATTATCGCCCAAAACACGCTAAAGGCATTTATGGTTTTAGATCCTGATAACCAAAATGTTTATTTAGATAATTACGGACAATTGATTGGCAAAATCGAAGAAACGGAATTGCAGTTACACGCGATGCTCGATACCTTATCGCACAGGACTTTTGTAATTTTTCATCCTGCGCTGACCTATTTTGCCGACGAATATGATTTGAAACAATTATCCATAGAATCAGACGGGAAAGAACCATCGGTGGCGTCGCTGAAAACGTTGATTGATGAGGCCAAAAATGCGCAAGTCCGCGTTGTTTTCGTTCAACAGGAATTTGACCGCAAGCACGCCGAACAGGTTGCCGCAGAAATTGGCGCTCGTGTCGTTGTCATCAACCCATTAGACCGTCAATGGAATGAACAGATGATACATATAGCGCGGGAATTGATCAGGTAGTTTTCAGTTTTCAGTTACAAGTTTTTAGGGGAATAATAATGAATAAATTAATTGAAATAAAGGATGTAACGGTTGCCTATGGTGCAAAAATGGTGCTGAGGGATATCTCGTTGACTCTTTGGGAAAATGATTTTCTTGGCGTTATCGGACCGAATGGAGGAGGAAAAACCACTTTGCTAAAAGCCATATTGGGGTTGTTGAAACCATCGGAGGGCAACATTGCTTTTTATGAAAACGGTCGGACTGTTGCTGCACTGAAAATCGGTTATCTGCCACAAATAAATCAAATCGACAAGGATTTTCCCATATCTGTCTTTGAAGTAGTGGCTTCAGGTTTGATTGCCGAAAAAAAGGGGTGGCGCAGGTATTCCAATGATCAGCGGCAACGGATCAACGCAACGCTCGACAGAATGGGAATAAGCGAAAAAGCCAAATGTCCTGTCGGCGAACTTTCAGGCGGCGAACTGCAACGCGTATTATTAGGCCGCGCCATCGTTTCGCGCCCCCAAATATTAATTCTCGACGAACCCAATACGTTTGTGGATAAGCTGTTCGAATCGCGTTTATATCAGCTTTTGGAGGAAATTAACGAAAATACGGCCATTATCCTCGTTTCACACGATACAGGCACCATACTGCCCTTGGTGAAAAACATTGCGTGCGTGAACGAAACCCTGCACTATCATGCAGGTAATAACCTGACAGAAGAGTGGTTGGAACAAGCCTACCACTGCCCCATCGAACTGATAGGACATGGCGACTTCCCCCATCGCGTACTGAAAAAACATAAAGAATAAATGACTAACTATCCATTAATCCATACCCCAACGTCCCGCAGGGACGACACCTTATTAACCGTAGGTTTCAACCTACGGAGAAGCAAAGCCGCCCCTCCCCCAACGTCCTGCAAGGACGACACTTTATTAACCGTGGGTCTCAACCTACAGACAAAAAATCCATCATGAGTTACGTTCAACTTCTCATACATGCCGTTATCCGCACTTATAAAAGTGAAAATACGCTACCTACAGATGATCGCGTGAAATTCCTCTATCAAGACATACATGGGATCATAAAAAACAAATGCGGTCGTCTATATCGTATCAACTCGATGAGCGATCATGTACATCTCTTGTTCACGATGCCTCCGGTAATAGCATTATCCGATTTTATGAAAGCATTAAAAGCATCTTCGAGTAAGATAATTAAGTCGGCAGAAGGTTTTGAAAGGTTTAAATCCTGGGGAGAAGGTTATGCCGCACTTTCATACAGTATGAGAGATAAAGACATGATTGTTAAATACATCATAAATCAACAAGAACATCATAAAAAGGTGACATTTAAAGATGAATACAAGGCATTTATCAAAGAAATGGGATTGGAGTTTGATGAACGCGATTGGGACAGATAGTAAAGTGTCGTCCCTGCGGGACTGTTGGGAGGTGATGTCGCTTCTCCGTAGGTTAAAACCTACGGTAAAAAAAGTGCTGTCCCTGCGGGACATTTGATTTTGTTGTTCTATGGAAAAGTTTGATGTAATTATTATCGGTAGCGGTTTGGGAGGGTTGGAATGTGGTTTTGTGCTGGCAAAAAACGGCATGAAGGTGTGTGTGCTGGAGCAGGATGCGCAAATTGGTGGTTGTCTGCGTACTTTCCGTCGGGGTAATATGCTGTTTGATACAGGTTTTCATTATGTGGGAGGCTTGGACGAGGGGCAATCATTACACAGGCTCTTCCAATACTTCGGGTTGCTTGATTTGCCATGGCACAGATTAGATGAAACAGGGTTTGACGAAGTCGTTATCGGCGATCGATCGTGGTTGATGGCCAATGGGTATGAGTGTTTTGTGGACACGCTGGCTCAGGCATTCCCTCATCAGCAAAAGAATCTGACAAAATATGCCGCCTTTATGAAACAGGTAAACCATCATCTTTTTGATGCATTTACTCCGCAAAATAAGGATGAGTTATTTACAACTTCGCTATTTAACAGGTCTGCCTACGATTTTTTAAACGAAACAATCGACGATCCGATCCTTCGCAAAGTCCTTTCGGGGACTTCCCTGAAAATGGAGTTAAACGCCGAGAAATTACCCTTATATGTGTTTGCGCAAATCACCGCTTCTTTTATCGAAAGTGCCTGGCGCATAAAGGGCGGAGGCGGACAAATCGCTGATAGACTGTCGCAGCAAATTCAGTCAATGGGAGGCGAAGTCCGCACTTGCTCCAAAGTGACGCGAATGATTGAGCGAGCCGGCCTGATATCCATTGTTGAGGTAAACAAAGAAGAACAATTATCTGCCAAATGGGTTATTTCGAGCGCCCACCCGTCCTACACGTTGTCATTGGTTGATGAAACAAAGCTGATTCGCCGAATTTACCGAAAACGGATTGCTGCTTTGCCGAATACATTCGGGATGTTTACAGCCAATATTCGCCTGAAACCCGACTGCTTGCCATACAAAAACAGGAACGTATTTTTCCACCGCGAAGATGCTGACTTATGGCGTTTTAAGCAAGACAACTCAGTGTCAAGCATATTAGTTAGTTACTATCTCCCTGAAGCCGATAAATCATTTGCACCTGCGATTGACCTGATCACGCCTATGTACTGGAGCGAAGTCGAGCGATGGAAAGATAAACCGCAGGGCTGTCGAGGCGAGGATTATGTGGAGATGAAAGCCGCCAGAACGGAGGCCTGTATCGAATTTGTTTCCAAGCACATACCTAAGTTGAAAAAGTCCATTGACAAGGTATATACGAGTACCCCGCTTTCTTATCACTCTTATACAAACACCGTCGAAGGCTCAGCGTATGGCATTCAAAAAGACTACAACCAGCCCATGTACACGATACTAACCCCACGCACGCCTGTTCCCAACCTGCTGTTGACAGGGCAAAGCCTGAATCTTCACGGTATTTTGGGCGTTTCGGTCACGTCGTTTTTTACTTGTGCGGAGATCTTGGGGATGGATGTCATAAAGGAATTAAAAATTTAACTAAACTCTAAACTCTACTAACTAAACTCTAAAAAATCGTATGTTTTTCAAACTCAACCGATATTATTTGATTGCACTCATTATCGTAGTGATATGGGGAATAACTTTTATCTCCACAAAGGTATTAGTCAATAACGGTCTTTCGCCTGAAGATATTTTTCTGTATCGTTTTTTGGCGGCATATATCGGTATTTGGTTTTTTGGCGGCAACCGTTTGTTTGCCAATAATTGGAAGGATGAATTTATCTTTCTCTTACTTGGGATTGCAGGAGGCTCCATCTATTTTCTTACGGAAAATTATGCCGTAAAAATCACGCAAGTAACCAATGTGGCATTTATCGTGTGCGCCGCACCTCTGCTGACGGCTATCTTATCGCATTTTTTCCTCAAAAACGAACGCCTGAATCGCCGATTGATACAAGGTTCTTTGCTGGCGTTATTCGGTGTTGCTTTGGTGGTTTTTAACGGAAAGTTTATTTTACAACTAAATCCGTTGGGTGATTTACTGAGTTTTCTTGCCGCGTTAAGTTGGGCCATTTATACCATCTTGCTAAAACAAGTCAGTAGCCGTTACCCGATTGGATTAATCACAAGAAAAGTATTCTTTTACGGTATCATAACCATTCTTCCTGCTTTTATCTTTCATCCGTTGACAAGCGACATGCAGTTATTAACCCGGCCTGTAATCTTCCTGAATATCCTGTTTCTCGGCTTTATGGCATCGTTGCTCTGTTATTTTTTCTGGAATATGGTTATCAAACATCTGGGCGCCGTCAAATCCACCAATTTTGTATATATCGTTCCGATAATCACCCTTATAGCTTCATCTTTGATATTAGATGAAACCATTACGGTTTACGCCATTGCCGGTATGTTGATGATTTTATCAGGCGTTATCCGGGCTGAAAGAGGGCAGCGCTAATCCATCTTGTGCAGATGGAAAACACATGTGTATTTATAAAATGAGACAATAAAAAAAATGCACAAAATGCGTTGTTTTGTGCAAAAAAAGTTGCGCGTTTATTTTTTATATTTTACCTTTGACCGATTTTAATAAAGCAAAGAATAGAATATGAGTAGAAGAACATCAGGAATTATCAGAGAATTAGACAGTCTGAAAGATATTTTGACGTATAGTTGCCGAAAGTATGCGGATATGCCGGCATTTTATGAGAAAAGTACAGGTTCGGGCAAATATGAACCCGTGACATTTAAGGAATTGTACGATTATACGACGGCGCTGGGGACAGCATTGTGCAGCGAACTAAACCTGCAAGGGAAAAGGATAGCGGTTATAAGTGAAAACAGGTTTCAATGGAACATTTCGTTCCTTGCTGTAACATGCGGGACCGGCGTCGTAGTACCTATTGACAAGTCGCTTTTCCCTGCAACCGATGTGGCAAATCTGCTTACAAAAGCACAGTGCGAGGCAATAATATTTTCGGGAAGCAAAAAGGATATGGTTGATGAGATAGCTCCCGGCCTTCCGTTTGTAAAGCATCTGATCTGCATGGATGAAGTTGAGGATATGGGAAACTCCCTGTCGTTTTGGCAACTTATTGAGAAGGGCAGGACTTTAATAGCCGGAGGCGACCGGACTTTTATCGATGCTGAAATAAATAATCAAGCGCTTGCGATTTTACTGTTCACATCAGGAACGACTGCAGGCGCCAAGGGAGTGATGCTTTCGCATTATAATGTGGCGTCAAACATACACAGTTTTAGCAGCGGCGTTGACTTTAGAGAAGGCGATGTAGTCTATTCGCTGCTGCCGCTTCATCATATCTATGAATGTATGATGGAGTTGATGTTTTTATATCTCGGAGCAAGCATTGCCGTGAGCGAGGGCTTGCGGTTTATCCCTGATAATCTGGAAGAAATTAAACCTGATATTCTTATAACAGTACCGGCGTTTTTAGAAAAAATCATCAAGAAGATACTTTATATACTTGGTAAAGAGGAAAAAAAGGAAGTAGCCGATATGATTTGCCATCATCCTGAAAAACTCTCCGAATTGCCCTCTGCTGAGCGTGAAATCCTATTTGCAAGGATCAGAGACAATTTTGGCGGTAAAATAAGGCTTGTGATCAGTGGCGCTGCTCCATTAAATGACAAATCGCGCGAATTTTTCCAGACAGTAGGAATATCGGTTTTGGTTGGATATGGTTTGACTGAAACGTCGCCTGCCAATACGCTATATCATAACGATGAATTTTCGCCGGTATCGGTCGGCAAACCAATTCTTGGCGTGAAGGTGAAGATTGCCAATCCCGGCGTGGACGGAAACGGAGAAATATGTGTGAAAGGTCCGCATGTAATGCTGGGTTACTTGGATGATGAAGAGGCCACAAAGCAAGTCATCGACAGTGAGGGATGGTTCTCCACTGGCGATATGGGCTTTATCGACGCGGAAGGATTTTTACATATCAACGGGCGGAAAAAGGAAATGTTGGTATTGCCGAACGGAAAGAAAGTATTTCCGCAGGATATTGAACCGCTATTCGGCGCATATCCTGTTATTAAAGAGGCGATTATATGTGATATGAGCGATCAGCCCGGCAACGAAAAAGTGGGAGCGCTTGTAGTGATTGACGAAGCGTATTACGCTGATTCAGCCAAAGGCGAAAAGAGAGAGGAAGAAATGGTCGGTGAAATAATCAGCGAAATAAATGCCAAGATCGCCAAATACAAAAAGATTCACGGTTTTAAGATCAGAAAAGAAGAATTTCCGAAAACCACGACGTCAAAAATTAAACGGCATCTTATCAAATGGAATGAATGAAAAATGGAAAATTTGCATATAGATTATTACGACATCAATTCTTATCATGCTGATTTTATGCAGCAATTAAGTCCGGTATCTTTGTTTGGTTTCTTGCAGGAAAGCGCCTGGCGTCATGCTAATTCAAAAGGTTTCGGTTATGGTCATTTGGCTGAGCGAAATGAATTTTGGGTGTTGGCCAAAGTGCATGTATTGATCAATAGAATGCCCAACTGGACAGAAAAGGTTCGGCTGGAGACATGGGGTAAAGAACCGGAACTGTTGACCGCTTATCGCGATTTCGAGTTCTTTGATGCTAACAGTCAATCTATTATTCATGCTACTTCGTCCTGGCATATACTAAATATGCAGTCGCATCGCCCTGTCAGGTTATCGCATTTTGCAGATGGTTTTCCTTTTATGAACCGTCATGCCATATCGGACAAACCCCAAAAAATCCTGTTGCCTGCGTCAAATGCTGCGAAAAGTGCTGTTTTTTCAATTGTTCCGAGCGATATAGACTTAAACCGGCATGTGAATAATACCAAATATATTCAATGGGCAATGGATTGTATCCCGTTGGAATTTCAGGAACAACATCTTCTTCGTGAAATTAACGTTAATTTTCTTTCCGAATCGCGGATTGGTGAAAACTATTTTATTGAAACTTTTCAGGATGGGTTGAATTTCACCCACTTTATTTTTTCCGAAAAAGAGAATCGCAAATTGGCGGCGGTGCAAAGCGTCTGGCAGACCTAACCGACTATATTGTCACCTTTGGAAAAACCTTGCGTACGAGAGCCTTCTCCGTGATCTCTCATAAAAGAAAGAGATGTAACAGTTTGCATAATCAAACCCGTGTCAGTAGCATCAGGACACTTATTTCTTTACTTTATCATTTTCCGTCACCCCACTGATTATCTCTATGTTAATGCCGTCGGAAAGGCCTGTTGTAATGGGTTTTCTTTCAAATTTACCGTTTTCCAACAAATTGACAAACGCCGAATCGTTATCAAAAATCAGACAGGATTCAGGCAGGGTCAAGACATCTTGCCTTTCGTCCAAAATAAATTCGGCCATCGCGTTAAAACCCGAAAAGACGTACACACTGTCGGGCAACGCAAACACAGCCTCCACATCATACTTCATAATGCCCTGTTCGAGATAGCCTTTCGGCGCAATTTTCCGAATATTTGCTTCGATTTTCAAACCGCTTATCGAAGTAGGCATAATCGTTAGCGTTATGCCATTGCGAAGCGCTAACACATCATTTTCGACTACTTTTCCTTTGAAAAGGAACGAGTCAAGCCGGGCGATTAACGCCACATTCGTACCGTCGCGAAACATGCTTCGTTCGGCGACGGCAGCGCCTTCTTCGAGCGGCAGGTCAATAATTGTTCCGTCAGCGGTTGCAATGACCACATTCGATACATCGCTCGAAGGGATAAAACCTTCCGTCAACAGATGTAATTGATTTTTAGCAAATTCGTACTGTTCTTTGCTTGTCTGCCATGTTTTTTCCGACGCCTCAAATTCTGAAGTCGAAATAACGTTTTTTGCATACAGGTTTTTCTCACGCTCATAGTTCAAGCTGTCTTTTTCAAAAACAATCGCTGCAACCCTGAGATTCATTTTGGCATTCTCGATTTGTGAAGGCTCGGAAAGGATTTTTATTTTAGCGATACGGTCGCCTCTGCGCACATGATCGCCTGTATGCACATAGTAGGTTTCAAGTACGCCCGGTATAACCGATTTCACTTCAATTTCCTTAACAGGATAGATATTGCCCGAAATAACCTGTTTTTTTGTGATCGTATCCCGCCTGGCATAAATAGTATGGGATAATATATCCTGTTTTTTCGACTGATTTTCCGAAAACAATACCGCCCCGCCCAACACCGCAATCAAAAACAGTACAATGCCAATATTTCTAAATCCGTTTTTTTTCATTTTACATAAAACCTAATTCAAAATTACACATCCCCCTTGCCCCCTTAAAAGGGGGAATGCTACATCCCCCTTGCCCCCTTAAAAGGGGGAATACTACATCCCCCTGCCCCCTTCAAAGGGGGATTTGGAGTATTTCAACTCTTAACTCTTAGTTCTTAACTCTTAACTTCTCTATACTATTTTACTCAACGTCTCCGCCGGCATTATGCTTGCCGCTTTTTTGGCAGGAAACACACCCGCAATCACTCCCGTCGAAATCAACAACAAAAACGACGCCAACACAACGTACATATCAATTGTCGCTTTCGCAAATATCTGTTCATCGCCCGATTGTACCGCCGATACAACAAAATTATAAACCCCCATTCCCACAAAACCAAGCGCCATGCCTGTCATCCCAAATACAATAGTTAATATAAGCGCCTCAATAATAATAAGTTTGTAAATGGAGGCAGGCGTTGCTCCGATCGCTTTACGGATACCTATTTCTTCCGTACGTTCTTTCACAACTACTAACATAATATTCATAACGCCGATCATACCCGATAAAACAAAACACAATCCCAAAATCCATAAGAATTTATTGACCCCGTCAAATAACATGCCGAATGCTTTGACTTGCATCTGTATATTTATGATATACAGTGCGCTTCTGTCGTCGTTGGCAAAACCGATTTCTTTGGCTAAATAATCGCGCAACCGCGTTTCAAATGTTTCAATAGCTGTATTATCGTGTAAAATGGCGCCGAAAGTGGCATATTTCCTTTCAAGATTGAAGGTATTCAGTATTGTTGTTGAAGGGGTATAGATGCTGTTTTGTTCCATCAGGCTGAAAACCGTACCCCCTTTCAGTACACCCACCACATAAAACATAACACCCTCAATGTTAATGTATTTTCCGACAGGGCTTTCTTTGTCGAAAAGGATATCCCGGACATGCTCGCTGATGATCACACTCCGGCGTTGTTCACGGTAATCCTTCTCATTCAGGAATCTGCCTTGTCCAATTTCTAATGCCTTTATATTCAGATAATCTTCACTAATGCCTTTCACTTCAAACCGGCCGGTATTTTCTTTGTAAATAACCGGCTGACTGCTTGGCAAATTCACTTCCGAAGCAATTTGCCGGATTTCAATGAATCGCCTTCTCAGGCGAACCAATAATTCTTCATCAAAACGCACCTGCGCGCCTGTTTGTATGCCACCGGTCACAGCTCTCGAAACACGACTCCCTGTTACCCAAATGCTATTGGAGGCATAGCCGCTAAACATGCTCATCATTCCACTCCGAAATCCGTTTCCTGCTCCCAGCAGCACGATCAAAATGAAAATTCCCCATGTAATACTGAATCCCGTCAGTATCGCCCTCATCTTATGCTGTTTCAACGACGAATAGACTTCGTGCAACTGTTCACGGAGGTCATAGAAAATAGTCATAGCGACGGTAATTTACATCATTCCTGCCCGTTGCAAGGTTATCTCACTGAAAATCATCGAAGCAACAGGGAAAATGACGGTGATAAGCCAGAACAGGATACAGATAAGCAATGCTTTGGTAAATTTAATTTCCGTAAATACCTTTAAACCAATGCTTAACAGTATAATAAACCACAGTTGAAACGGATTGACCAAACTCAGGAACGTATACAATCCGCCGCCTGCTTTTTCGATGGTGGTAAACAGGTTTAATCCCGTCAATGTGATTTCAAAGGGATTTGTTATTTTGTCCAACCCTCTGAAATACAGTATTCCCGTATTGACCAATCCGCCGATTAGTATGGCGAAATAACTGTAAACAACTACGGTAAATGATTTCATGTAAGCCAATACAGGTTTTGCAATCAGGGTAATGATATACAAAAGAAGCGCTAATAAAAACAGGGTCATGGCAGACGAAAATACGCCGCCAATCACTTGCAGATACCTCAGTTTGTGTAACATATCCAATGCGCGATCCAATTGTTCTTCCGCTACAGGCATAGAAGACTGCGAAAGCATAAGCGTAGTAATTTTTGACGTGATGGGAACCATCAAAATCAAATTGACCGCCAAAAGTAACAGTAAAATCAGCAGAGCCATACCAGGAAATTTGTTTTCCTGTTTCAATGCCCTAAAAGCCTTCAGAGGGCTGAATAAAATTTGCAATATCGTATTCATATTTTTAGAGTTTAGTTAAAAAGAGGTTCATATATTGTTTTTTTCGCCGTAAAGATATAATTTTTTTTTGAAATTTAATTGTTTTCAGCCTCTTCTTCCAATTCTTTTAACTCTTCCAGACTTTTTTGGATAGACTGAAGCATAGACAGAACAAACCTTATAAATCAGTCGTTCATTTTGGCGGATTAATTCCAAAAATGCTTTTTCAATATCTGAATCGTTCATAAATCTGCTTTTCCGCTATTGGTCGTTCATAAACAAAAAAAATGACAGAAAGAGAATAAAAAAATGTTCACTCTGTGTTTCTCTGTGCCTTCTCTGTGTCTCTCTGTGAAACATAATTAATTACACAAAGAACCACAGAGAAGGCACAGAGTTGCACAGAGAAAAATGCGATAGATTTGAGAATGGCCTGTTATCGTATCACGATATACTCCGCAATCCAATCACCTACTTCGGAAGTTGAACAGGATTTATTGTTTTGTGCAATATCATCGGTAACCATATTGGCGGTTAATGCTTCGCTGACGGCTTCACGGATGACGGTAGCTTCTTCTTTCAGGTTGAATGCGTATTCGAACATCATGGCGGCCGACAGGATTGCAGCCATCGGGTTGGCAATGTTCTTCCCTGCAGCCTGTGGCCATGAGCCGTGTATCGGTTCGAAAACAGACGTATGCAATCCAATTGAGGCTGAAGGCAGCATACCCATCGAACCTGTGATAACCGACGCCTCGTCGGTCAGGATATCCCCAAACATATTCTCCGTTACCAATACGTCAAAACTTTTCGGCCATTGTATCAGACGCATGGCGGCATTATCGACAAACATATATTCGGTTTCC
>Ga0082212_10007180_pt1 | contig 14802 bp, 6 predicted proteins | sample TergutNt197P3_FD_71548 | JGI IMG/M metagenome (GOLD analysis project Ga0082212, IMG submission 71548) | Neocapritermes taracua P3 segment gut microbial communities from Petit-Saut dam, French Guiana - Nt197 P3 | ecosystem: Host-associated > Arthropoda: Insects > Digestive system > Gut ... | reverse complement strand
GGCGGCCAGTGCGCCCCGCGCGACAGGGGCCCGGAAGAAGCCCCTCCGGCGCGCCTGCTGCCGGCGGCATCCGCGGGCCGGGCCGGGCCTGCGCCGCCTGCGCCGGACGGCGGCAGCCTCGGCTATTGCATGCACAAGGTCTTCGGCAGGGGGAAAAAGATACGCTTTGTGCCGCCCGACAAGTTCCAGGTCAACTTCCCCGGCTTCGGCGTCAAAACCATCCTGGCGGATTTTCTGGCGCCTGCGGAATGACCGGCGATTGAAAACCTGCATGTTTTGGCGTACTCTATATCTATTCGACGAAGCGCGTGAAGCGTTGCCGCCCTGCCGGTCGCGATGCGCTTCATATTCTCGTGAATGGAGCGGGACATGCTGAAGACAATTTTTGTGGTGGATGACAGCGATACGAATTTGTCAATGGCGGAAAATGCGTTGGAAGCGCAGTACCGCGTGATGACGCTGCCGTCCGCCGCAAAAATGTTCGCGCTTTTGGAAAAGGTTACGCCGGACTTGATCCTGCTGGATATTGAAATGCCCGGGATGGACGGATTTGAAGCCCTGCGGAGCCTGAAATCCCACCACCAGCACACGGACATTCCGGTTATTTTTCTGACTGCCATGACGGACCCGGCCATTGAAGCCCGCGGCTTCGAACTGGGCGTGGTGGATTTTATCATCAAGCCGTTTTCCGTGCCCGTGCTGCAAAATCGCATCAAGACCCACCTGCACATTGACAGGATGATCCGTGAGCGGACGGCGCAGTTGAAAAAGCTGCAAAGCGGCATCGTGTATGTTTTCGCGGACATTATCGAAAACCGCGACCGGGAGACGGGCGGACATATCGAGCGCACGGCGGTATACGTCAGGGCACTGATACTCGCGATGATGGCGCGCGGAGTATATACCGAGGAGATGCGCAACTGGGATTTGGAATTGGTCGCGTCTTCGGCGCGTTTGCACGATGTGGGCAAAATCGCCATTTCGGACTTTATTTTGAACAAGCCCGGCCCGTTGACCGAAGCGGAGTTCGCGACGATGAAAACGCACGCTGCCGAGGGTTCGCGGATTATCGAACAGATCATCGGCCGCACGGGTGAAGTGGAATTTTTGCACAATGCGAAGCTGTTTGCCGGTTACCACCATGAATGCTGGGACGGCACAGGCTATCCGCACGGGCTGAAGGAAACGGAGATTCCGCTGCAAGGGCGCATTATGGCGGTTGTTGACGTCTACGACGCGCTTGTTTCCGAGCGGCCCTATAAAAGGGCGCTTACGGGCCAGGAGGCGGTGAGCATCATCGTGGACAACGCGGGCAAGCGTTTTGACCCGCAAATCACGGAGGTCTTTCTCATAGTGCAGGAACAGATTACGGAGTGACGGCGCATCGCCTGATCTGCGTATTGCCTCCGCACAGGCGAACACGGCCTGCCCGGCCGCCGGAACAGGGTATACACCATGGAAAACGGAACAGGGAAGCACAACGCGCCCGGCATCCCGGCCCTGCGCGGCGGAGTCGCCCGGTATCTTTTCAATAGAGCGCAGGCTGTCCGTCTGATATACAAGCAGCTGCTGTTTGTATGGCTGTCCTTTTTCCTCATGTCCGTTCTCAGCTACTTCTTTATAAGCAACATCATGCAGAAGCATCTGCTGGAGGGCGCGGACACCGCGCTTTCGCACACGCAGTCCCACATCGCCTCCGAACTGGCGGAGTCGGCAATGATGCTGAAAGGCTTTTCGCAGAGCGTGCGCTACATGGTGTTGCGCGGCGAAAGCGCCCAGGTTGTGGATGACTATATGAAGAGCTTTTCGCTCATCAACAGTAACCGCAAGTACGGCGTGTACGGCTGGTTTGACGCGTTCGGGGCGTATCTTAACAGGGGGGCCTGGACGCCGCCCGCGAACTATGTGCCCCAGAAGCGTCCATGGTATATCGCCGCCGTTGTGGCCAACGGCGAGGTGGCGGCAACGCAGCCGTATGTGGACGCGCGCGGGCGCGGGGTCGTCATGTCCTATGCGCGCCGCATTTTTGACGACGAAGCGCGTCCGCTTGCCGTTATATCCGTGGACGTGCCGCTCGACAGAATAGGACAATACGTCACGGAGACACGCCTTGCCGAAGGCGGATACGGAGTGCTGTTGAGCGCGCAGTTGCAGATTATCGCCCATAAGGACGCGTCGCAGATAGGCAAGACGTTCAGAGGCATCAACAGCGACGCGGCCGCTATTGCGGACGAGTTGACGAGAGGCTTGGATGTTGCCGAGCGCAGAATAATAACCGCCCTGGGCGACGAGGCCATCGTTTTTTTCCGCTGGCTCGAAAACGGCTGGTATCTGGGCATTGTGACGCCTATCGGCAAATACTACCAGGGCGCAAGAACCATGGCCCGGTTTCTGCTTGTGCTGGCGGCGCTCCTGGCGACGGCGTTGAGCGCGGTCCTGCTGCACATTGCCGCGTCCAAGGAGAGAGCGGACGCGCGCACAAAGTTCATGTTTGACGCCATGCCCCTCTGCGCGAATTATTGGACCAGGGATCATAAGGTTGCAGGGTGTAATGAAGAAGTAACGCGTTTGTTTGAACTCGCAAACAAGCAGGAATATATTGACCGGTTTGGCGATTTCTCCCCCGAGTTTCAGCCGGACGGGCGTCCGTCGGGTGAAACTGCGGCAATGCTTATCACAAAAGCGTATGAGGAAGGCTATTGCCGTTTTGAGTGGATGATGCAGAAGCTGAACGGCGAGCCGATACCCGTAGACGTCTCCCTGGTAAGGCTCAGGTACGGGGACGACTACATGGTCGTCGCGTATTTCCGCGATTTGCGCGAACTGAAGTCCACAATGGCGCGGATAGCCGCCGAAAGCACGCGCTTTGAGGCAATGGCCCATTGGTACCACTCCATTCTTGACGCCATACCGCTGCCCATCTCCGTTACCGACGCGGAGGCGAAGTGGACCTTTGTCAACGCGGCTGTCGAGAAATTTTTGGGGATCAAGCGGGACGACGCCATGGGGCAATCTTGCAGCAACTGGGGCGCCCATATCTGCAACACCGACGCCTGCGGCATAGCATGCGCGAAACGGGGCGTGAAGCAGACATATTTTGCGCATGAGGGGTCATCCTATACGGTTGACGTTGAAATTCTTAAGGATCTGCATGGCAATACCACGGGCTTTGTCGAAATTGTGCAAGATGTGACGAAGCTGGAGCAGATGGCAAAACGGCAAACGGAGGCGGAAAGCGTCAGCCAGGCCAAGTCCGCTTTTCTGGCAGTGGTGAGCCATGAAATCCGCACGCCGATGAACGCGATTTTGGGCATTACCGAAATTCATCTGCAAAACGAAACGCTTACACAGGACACGCGGGAAGCCTTCGGCAGAATTTACACCGCCGGCTATACGCTGCTCGGCATTATCAACGACATCCTGGATCTGTCCAGGATGGAAGCGGGCAAAGTGGAATTGATGCCCACCAAATACGAAATCGCAAGCCTGATTAACGATACCGTGCAGTTGAACATGGTGCGCATCGGCGGCAAGCCGGTCGAGTTCAGGCTTGAGGTGGACGAGGACATGCCTTCGGCCCTGTTCGGCGACGAACTGCGCATCAAGCAGATTCTGAACAACCTGCTCTCCAACGCGTTCAAATATACGCTGGAGGGCGAGGTTGTCCTGTCGGTTTCCGCTTTGATGCACGGGCACGGAGAGGAGAGTCCCGATGTGACGCTTGTGTGCCGCGTGAGCGATACAGGGCACGGGATGACCGAGGAACAGGTGAGCAGGCTGTTCGAGGAGTATTCCCGCTTTTACCTGGAAGCCAACCGCACGATCGAGGGGATCGGGCTGGGCATGGGCATTACGCGGCAGTTGGTGCAGATGATGGACGGCGTGATCCTTGTGGACAGCGAGCCGGACAAGGGCTCGACCTTTACCGTGTGGCTGCCGCAGGACAGTGTCGGCGCAGGCTCCCTGGGCAGGGACAAGGCCGAAAGCCTGCGGCAGTTCCAGGTCGGCATGCCGCACATGAAGGTGGCGCACATCGCGCGTGAGCCGATGCCGTATGGCAGCGTGCTGGTCGTGGACGACCTGGAAACGAATGTCTATGTCACCAAAGGCTTGCTGGCGCCTTACGGCCTGAAGGTGGATACCGCCCTGAGCGGCTTTGAGGCGATTGACAAAATACGCGCCGGCAGCGAGTACGATGTGGTGTTCATGGATCACATGATGCCGAAAATGGACGGCGTTGAGACGACAAGACTCCTGCGCGAGCTGGGCTATAACCGTTCCGTCATCGCGCTGACGGCGAACGCCGTGGTGGGACAGGCGGAAATGTTTCTGGAAAGCGGTTTCGACGGCTTTATCTCCAAGCCGGTGGACTTGCGCCAGTTGAACGCCATGTTGAACAGGCTGGTGCGCGACAAGCAGCCGCCCGAGGTGGTTGAAGCCGCGCGCAGGCTAAAGGGCGGCCCCTGTATTGCCGACAAGGAAGCCCAGCCCGCCGTGGACCCGCAGTTGGCGGCCATTTTCGTGCGGGATGCCGAAAAGGTTGTCGCGGTGTTGGAAGCGATGCACACAAACCAGTACCGCCGGGACGACGACCTGCACATGTTTGTCGTCAACGTCCACGCGATGAAAAGCGCGCTTGCGAATACCGGCGAAGCGGAGCTTGCCGCCTTTGCGCACAAATTGGAACAGGCGGGGCGCAACAGGGAGACGGGCGTCATAGCGGCTGAAATCCCGGCCTTTCTGGATTTGTTGCGGGCGGTGATTGCGAAAGTCAGGCCCGGGAAAGAAGACGAAGACGGCGAGGCGGCGGACGAAGATCAGGCGTATTTGCGCGAGAAGCTGTCCGCCATTCAGGCGGCATGCGCGGCCTACGACAAAAAAGCCGCCAAGGATGCGCTGGCCGAACTCAGGCAAAAAACATGGTCACGCCAAACCAGGGAACAGCTCGATACAATCGCCGAGCATTTGTTGCACAGCGATTTTGAGGAGGCCGCGGGCGTTGCGGCTTCCGCCCCAAACGGCGCAAAGCAGGAAGCAGGCCAGGCGTAAGCCCGCTTCAACTATTTCACCGCATGCCATTCGCGGCCCGAAAGCGCGGCCAGCGCGAGGATCAGGGCCTGGGTGCCGTCCTGGGCGCGGCCGTTGGCTATCATCAGGCGGTAGAGCTGTTCCGCCAGTCCGAGGCCGGGCAGCACGAGCTTCATGCGGCGGCACTCGGCCACGCACAGTTCCAGATCCTTCAAAAAATGCGCGCTGTAAAAGCCCGGCGCGAAGTTGCCGTCCAGAATGCGGGGGCCGAGGTTATTCAAGGCCGTGCTGCCCGCTGCGCCGCTGCTGACCGTCTCAAGCCAGGCGCGCACGTCAAGGCCTGCCTCATAGGCGTACAACAGGGATTCGCACACGCTGAACATAAGCCCGGCCACGGCGGTCTGGTTGGCGAGCTTGGCCTGCTGGCCCATGCCGGGCTTGCCGAAATGGGTGATGCGCTTGCCCATGAGTTCAAAGCAGGGCCTGGCCCGTTCAAAGACCGCCGCATCCCCGCCGACCAGGATGGAAAGCGTGGCGCCCCGCGCGCCGACATCCCCGCCCGTTACCGGCGCATCCAGGGCCGCGCAGCCCCGCGCCTCGGCAGCCTGGGCGATGCGCTCCGCAAGCGCGGGGCTGCTGGTGGTCATGTCGCACACGATGCCGCCGGATGCCAGGCCGGCCAGGACGCCCCGTTCGCCGAGGATAGTCTCTTCCACGTCGTGGGGATAGCCCACGATGGTGAAGACAAGGTCGGACACCCGCGCCACTTCCAGCGGGGAATCCAGCCATTGCGCGCCGGCGTCAAGCAGCGCCTGGGCCTTGTGGCGGGTACGGTTGTACACGCTGACAGGGTAGCCGCCCTTGAGCAGGTGCCCAGCCATGGACGCGCCCATGACGCCTGTGCCGATCCAGCCGATACGAGTGTCTCCCTGCATGGGGCTTCTCCTTTGCGACGAATAGGTGTAGTCTCTTATACGCTGTGCGTTGCCGCCCGCGTACTGCCTGTTATAGCAAAGGTCCGGAAGGCAGGCAATCGGGCCGCTTTTGTACCCTGACCGCAAGGAAAACGCCCATGAAAGACTCCGAATTTCTTCAACAACCTCCGCTTGTTGCCGAGCTTGCCGAGCTTGACGGGGCAGGTCTTGCGCAACACTATGCAAGGCTTTTGGAACGTGTTGCCATGCTTGACCCCGTATTGCGGGTTTTTGAGGACGGGGCGCCGGACATTCCGCCGGTGCTGGAGGAATGCGCGCGTGTTGCGAAGCGCTGGCCGCATCCGCGCAGGCGTCCTCCCTTGTTCGGCCTTCCGGTGGGGGTCAAGGCGATCATACGCGTGGCGGGCAGGCGGACCCGTTGCGGTTCGCTGCTGCCCGCGGATCTTTTCGCCGGGGAGGAAGCCGCGCTGGTCAGCCGGTTGCGCGAAGCCGGGGCAATCATCCTGGGGCATACCGTCAGTGCGGAATTCGCCTATTTCGAACCCGGCCCCACCTGCAATCCGTATCATTGCGACCACACGCCGGGCGGTTCCAGCAGCGGTTCCGCCGCCGGGGTGGCGGCAGGCTTTTTCAGCCTTGGAGTGGGCACGCAAACCGTGGGTTCCATCATCCGGCCCGCATCGTATTGCGGCGTCACAGGATTCAAGCCCAGCTACGAACGCCTGCCCATGGACGGGATTATTCCCTTTGCCCGCAGCGCGGACCATCCGGGATTTTGCGGCGTCACCCCGCATGAAATAGCCGCCGTCATGGCGGCCCTTGACCCGCAGTGGCGGCAGGCCGTGCTGCCCCGCACGCTGCGCCTGGCCCTGCCCACAGGTCTGTATATGCACTGCGCCCTGCCGCAGAGCATAAGCTGGCTGCGCATCCGGGCGGAAGCCGTTGCGGCCCGCCTGGAAAAACAGGGCTGCTTTCTGGAACTCGTGGAGCTTCCCTGCCTGGAAGACATAGACGAGCTGCGCAAACGGCATGAACTGCTCGTAGCCGCCGAAGCCGCCCAGGTGCACCAGGAGTGGTTCGCGCGCTTTGGGCCGCTCTATCGTCCGCGCACGGCGGAACTCATCCAGCGCGGCAGGCAGGCGGCGCGGGAAGACGTGGAGGCCGCCCGCGCCTCGCGCCTCGAATTGCGCAAACGCCTGCACGAGCTGATGGAGGCGCACAAGGTGGACTTCTGGCTCAGCCCCGCCAGCGTGGGCGAGGCGGACGCGACCCTGTACGGAACGGGCAGCCCGATCATGAACCTGCCGTGGACCCATGCCGGCTTGCCGAGCCTGTGCCTGCCCCTGGGCCGGGGAGCGCAGGGCCTGCCGCTGGGCGCGCAGCTTGTGGGCGGTTTCGGCAAGGATGAGGAAGTGCTGGCCGCGGGCATGGCCATGTGGTGGAAGACTTAGGGCATTATTTAGCCGTCATGGTCCAGACCCCGTCCCAGTCCGGGGGCGGGTTCGCGCCCAGCGTCCGGCAGCGCTCCGCGTAGAGTTGATACAGTGGACGCTCGGGAAATTCACGTCCGAGCGTTGCGGCCATTTTCCCGGCTTTTGAGAAATCCCCTTGCGTGTATGCGCTGAAGGCTTCCCGCCAGGCTTCAAGCTCCATCCGGCGTTCTTCGCCCTCCTCCAGGGGCAGGACTGTGAACACGGACATGGGCTGCACCTTGCCCTTGACCCGCAGGGTGTCAAGCTGCTGAAAGGCGAAGGCGCAGCCGGCATCCTCGGCGCACAGCATCATGGTTTGGGCGCTGATCACCATGTCCGCGCCGTATTGCGGGCAGAGTCCTTCCAGGCGCGAGGCCAGGTTCACGCTGTCCCCGATAACGGTGTAATTCAAAAGTTCTTCAGAACCCATGTTGCCCACGAACACGTTGCCGGTGTGCAGCCCTACGCCCATGGCGATTGCGTGGCCGAAATCCCGCTGCAGGCCGTCGTTCATGTTCGTGAGCGCGGCCTGCATGGCGAGCGCGGTTTTGACGGCCAGGGCCGGGTGGCCGGGCACGGGCACCGGGGCGTTCCAGAAGGCCATGAGCGCGTCCCCGACAAACTTGTCCAGGGTGCCCCTGTTGCCCCGCACCAGGGCGGTCATGGACGTGAAATACCGGTTGAGCAGGGCAACCACCTGATCAGGCCGCAGGGATTCGGAAATGGCGGTGAACTGCCGGATGTCCGTAAACATGATCGTGGCTTCCACTTCCTCGCCGGCAAAGATGTCGCCCTGGCGTTTGGTGATGCGTTCAACCACCTCCGGGGCCACGTAGCGGGAAAAGGCGTTGCGCAGGACATTTTTTTGCCGGTCTTCCTGCCAGAAGCGCAGGCAGAGCAGCAAGGCCCCTTGCAGGCCGATGGTCAGCATGACGTAGAGCGGGGAAACCACAAAGCCGGACGTGAAAAAATGCGCGCTGGCGTAGAGAGCGCCGCCCAGCATGGCGGCGACCACGAGCAGGTAGACGCGGGGCCTGGCGAAGCCGAAGGCCGGGGCGGCAATGAGGCCGCAAAAGGCGATGGCCAGGAACTGGGCGCCCGGCGTCCAGGGCGGAATGCGTAAAAAGCGCTGCTGCAGCATGGCGTCCAGGGTGGCGGCGTGCACTTCCACGCCGGGATATACGCGATCCAGCGGGCTGATCCGGATGTCCATCAGTCCGGGCGCGGAAGTGCCGATAAAGGCGATGCGGCCCTTGAGCGCCCCTTCCGGCAGGACGCCGTCCAGCACATCCTTGGCGCTGTAATACGGGTAGGTTCTGGCCGGACCCTTAAAGGGCACGGTGATGTTGCCCTCCGGGCTGACCGGGATGATGAACTTGCCCACGCGCACGGCTTCCAGGCCGTCCGGCCCCGCGCGCAGCATGATGTTTTTCTGTCCCAGGGCCGCCATGAGCGCGCGCAGGGACAGGGAGAGGTAGATTTTGTCCTTGTAGCGGGCCAGCAGGAGGATGCGCCGCACCACGCCGTCCTCGTCAGGATTCATGTTCAGAAGGCCGAAGGGCGCTGCGTCCCAGTACGTTTTCAGGGGCAGGCTCGCGCCCGTGGCGTGGGCGATGCGTTGTTCGTGGGGCGCGGCGTCAGGACTTTTCTGCACGATAGTCCCCACCGTGGGCGGGGCTTCAGCGCCTTCATCCGGCTCGCCCTCAAAACGCAGGTACATGCCGAGCACCACGGGCAGTTCTCGTACCGTCCGGGCGAGCAGGGCGTCATAGTCATGGAAGCTGTCCGGCAAGTTTTCAAAGCGCACGTCCAAGCCGTGAAAGCGTTTGAAGTTGTGCACCATCTGCCGGGGCGAGCTGCGGTCTTCCTCGACGAACAGGACGTCCACACCCACCGAGGCCGCGCCCTGTTTGACGATGCCCTGCAACAGCTCGGCGATCAGAAAGCGCGGCCAGGGCCATTGGCCGTATTTGGCCAGGGTTTGCTCGTCCAGATCGATGATCACCGGCGCAGGGGAGATGTCCTTGTCGTGGTAAAAATGCAAAAATGCGTCGTATACCTTGTGATCCAGTATGCGCATGAAATGCGGCTGCTGGATATAGCTGAAGACCATGAAGGCGACGACCGCCAGGCCGATCGCGGTGACGGACAGCCAGCGGATCTGGAGCGCGCGCAGGATGTGTTGTGTGATGTGCCGCATGCGCAGGCATGGTAAGCTCAATACAGCGCCTTGTAAATATTGCGCTACTGTCCTGGCGCGCCGTTATGCGTTGCCGGACGGTACGCGCTGCCGGGAAAAGGCTTGCTTTTTAGAAAAAAATGCTATAATTTCAGCCAAGGATAGTCGTAATATATAGTCGGCAAACGGTTGAGAGCTAAGGTGCGGATTTTTATGATGAATTCGTTTATGATGCGCCTGGAGGAGAGCAGCGTGAAGCCCGCTTGCGGCCTTTGGCTCGTTCTTTGCTCTCTCTCTCTCTCTCTCTCTCTCTCTCTTAACACCCCCTTCGGCGCGCCCGCATCGGGCATTGGCGCGTTTTTCGGCGTTCTCGCCGTCTTTTTTCGTCGATCTTTCACGGCCTTTGCGCTTGCACGCACAGCGCCGCTTGGCCTTGCCCTGCGCAATGCCGGGCGCGCTTGCCCCGCATTGAGGAGAAAAGTATGAGCGCCGCCGCCGCCGTTGTCGCAACACTCACTGGCAAGGCCTTTGTCATCCGGGGGGGCGAGAGCATTCCCCTGACCCTCAACGCCGAGCTGCACGCCAGCGACGCGGTGCGCACCGAAGCTGACGCCAAGGTGGAGCTGCGCTTCGCGGACGGCGCGATCATAGAACTCGGACAGTCCACCCAGGTGGAGATCAAGGACTTCGCCTTTGATCCCCAGGGCGAGGGCAAGCCCGCCATGATCATCAACATGCTGGAAGGCGCCGTGCGTTCGGTTTCCGGCAAGGTGGTGGAGCAGAACCCCGAAGCCTTCAAGCTCATCTCTCCCATGGGCGCGGTGGGCATTCGCGGCACCACCACCCTGCACCTTATCTCCCCGAACCGCGAAATCCACATTGTTGAAAACATCGCCAACGACCACACGGTGTATATCAACACCTCGGACGGGCGCACCATAACCCTGACCGGCTCGGCCACGGGCGTGACCATCACGGCCGGGGATCTTGCTCCCCTGGTGCTGGACAATATCCCGCCGGCGCTCATGCAGGAGTATTTGCGCCTGTGGCTGGAGTCAGGCCTGAGTTCCGAGACGCCGCACAGCTTTTTGACCAGCGAACTTTCCGCGCTCCTCACACGGCTGGCGGGTTTGTTCATCAGCGGCCATCTTGGCGTCGCCCCCCTGGAGGGCGCGGATGCCCTGGTCAGCGCCCTGGGCGGCACTCTTGGCGGCCTGGACCCCTTTGTCCCCACCACCGGCCTGGATGTCGGCAGCCTCTCCCAGCCGCCCCTGCTTGCCGCGCTTGACCCGGGCGCCCCGTCAGGCCCGGCCGGCCCGCCCGTCACGATCATAGAAGGCGTCCCAGGCGAAAACAGCTGGCTGATCGGCACGCCGGGCAACGATGTCATGCGCGGCTACAAGGGCAACGACTTTATCTGGACCGGCGCGGGCACGGACATAGTGTACGGCGGCTACGGCAGTGCGGACGTCATCGTCAAGCCCGGCGTCATGGGCGCGGGCAGCATCCTGTGCGGCGACGAGGACATTCTGCCCGCAGGCGAGACCGCCGACGCCGACGTCATTATTGTCGGCAAGGCTCCGGGCGCAACGGACCTGAGCGATCTTTACGGCGGCGCCATCCCGTGGCCTGAGTATACGGACGGCGCGTATGCCGGCGACGTCTACGGCCCCGGCAACATGACCGGCGGCATCATTTACGGCAATGCCCGCGTCATGGAGGCCGGATCCAAAGGCGTCGGCAACACCATCGAAGTGCAGGGCGCAATGAGCGGCGGCGTGATCTACGGCGACGCGCAGATCGTGGGGGCCGGCTGTACCCTCGGCAACGACGTCATCACGGTGGGCAGCCTCTCCGGCGGCGTGATCTACGGCGACGCGGCCTCCTACACCGGCACGGCGCAAGCCGGCGAGAATACCATTACGGTGATCGGCAACATGAGCGGCGGCGCGATTTACGGCGGGGACGGCAAGGACGCCATCACCGTGGGCGGCGTGATGTCCGGCGGCTTGATTGACGGCGGGGGCGGAGCGGATGTCATAACTGTCGGCACGTTCACCGGCGGCACGATCCGCATCGGTGAGGGGGATACGCTGACGCTGAACAGCGGCGCCGAGTTGCGGCTGGTTGTTGAAGACGCGAGCGGCAATCGCGTGGACAGTTGCAGCCACGCCGGCGGCTCAGGCACGATAGACCTTGCGTCCGGCACGGTGGACGTGACGGCTAACGGCGACGGCACGAACTCGATCTCGTACGTTGCCGGGGGCGCCGGGCACAGGCTGATCGTCTCCGCGAACAGCAAGCCGGAGATCACTGCGGGCAGCCATACGCTTACAGCGGACGAAAAGTTTCTGGCGAACGGCAGCGCCGCTGACGGCACGGATCACTGGGTTTCCCAAACGCTGAGTTTTACGGCGGCCGACGGCTTCGGCAGCATGACCATCAACGGCGTGACGCTGATCAACGGCGTGGCGGTGACCATCCCCGGCACAGGCCCGTCGTACGGCACGATGCAAGCGACGCTGCATTTGGCGGCCGACGGCACAAGCGGCACGGTGGAATACCGCTATCTGCTGACCAGCGCGGCGACGCATGCCGTCCAAGGCGCGGATACGTTGAACAGCGCCGAGAGTTTTACGGTTGTGCTGACGGACGTGGACGGGGATACAAATACAACCCCGGTCGTCATCAGGGTGGACATTGTTGACGATGTGCCTTCTCTGTCCATTGCGGCGGACGGCAGCGCTTATGCGTGCAACGCGGAGGCCACCGGCACGGTGACGCTGGTTGAAGGCGCGGACGGCGCGAACTGGAGCAGCTTCACTCTGAACGGGACGCCGGTTGTCTTTACCAGCGGTTCGGCCGTGGTAAGCGTCAATCTCGGCCCCGTAACCGGCCTGGTGACGCTGACCGACAACGGCGACGGCACGATCTCTTACTCGTACACCATTCCCGGCAATGCCGCGGATGGCGACAGTTATATCTTGAACTTTTCTATAACAGACAATGACGGCGACACGGCCAGCGCCTCTGTGAGCTTCGTAGCGTCGAACTACAGCGCGACCATGACTGTCTCGGTCGCGGACGGCGTAGAAGGCGACGGCGGCACTGTGCCGGCGACGGTGACCCTGAGCAACGCGCCGACCGCTGCCGGCACGCTGACCTTGACGGTTGCAGGCGGCGCGACAGTGACCGTGGCCCTCGTGCCCGGCCAGAGCGTGTACGTGGTTGATGTGCCGCACGGCAACGACGAAGACATTTACCTGGATCCTTCGGTCATCACGGTATCCGTGGTCCTTGCAGGCGGCGGCTACGACCTGCCTGTGCCCGGCGCTTCCGGTACCGCCACTATCGCCGACACCATTGATCCGACCACGGCCATTATCAGCAAGGTTGAGGCCGACGGCGCGGACGTGCTGGTCACGGTGAAGCTGACCAACCCCATTTCCAGCGACCCGGCCCCGCAGACGAACATAACCATCCAGGTGACGGTGGATGGCGTAACGCAGAACCTGACTATTCCCGCCGGGTCTACCGAAGCCACGATCCGTTTTGTGGATGCGCTGGATGCCACCTATTACGAAGGGCAGCAAACGGTGGAAGTGAGCCTTGGGGTAACGGATCCCAATGCCGGCAATTTTGAGCTTCTGGAGGCCGAGGCAGGTTCCACCCAAATTCCGCTTGACCCGCCGACCCTCGGCGTGAGCATGACAGTCTCTGTTGATGACGGCTTCGAAGCCGACAACGGCACTGTGCCGGCAACAGTGACCTTGAGCGCTGCGCCGTCTGCTGGCGGCACGCTGACCCTGACTATAACCGATGCGGCCGGCAACCCCATAATTGACCCGGCCGGCAATGTCATAGGGCCTGTGACCGTGAACCTCGTGCCCGGCGAGACCGTGTACGTGGTTGATGTGCCGCACGGCAACTGGGAAGACGTCTATGTGGATCCTTCCGACATCACCGTGACCGTGGAGCTTGACGGCGGCGGCTATGCCCTGCCTGTGGCGGATGCTGCCGACGGCGCTCATATAGCCGACACCATTGATACAACCACTGTTTCTGTGGATTCGGTTGTGGGCCATGATGACGGCAGCGTGACCGTGACGGTGAAGCTGGACCATCCCGTGGACCCGAACAACAGCGTTCCCGCGACCGTGGATGTGACCATCGGCAGCGAAACCAAGACCGTGACGCTTCAGCCCGGCGAAAGCTCTGTGAACGTGACCTTTGATGACGTGCTTGACATGAATATGCCCGCCGGCGAGAAGCAGGCTGTTGAGGTAAGCCTCTCCAACTTCACGGGCGGCAACTTTGAAGCCAGTGACACTGAAGCCCCTTCCACGCATCTGGTGGGATTCCCCTCCGGGAACAACGGCGTGACCATCGTTCCCGGCGACCCCGACGATCCCACGATCAGCGGCCTCGACGTGACCGTGCATGAAAAGAACCTTGCTGACGGGACTGACCCGGACGCGAGCGCCCTGGTTGCAGTGGGCATGTTTGTGATCAGCGCTCCTGACGGTTTGGGCGGCGTGTGGATAGACGGCACGCTGGTTATCAATGCCGACGGTACGCTGACCGGCGTGCAGATCACTACGCCTGACGGCCACCTTGCAGTCACGAGTTATGATTCCGCCACCGGCAAGGTGAGCTATGAATACACGCTGTCCGCGAACAACCTTGGGCACACGGCCCAGGGTGCTGACACGCTTGATCACAGCTTTGACGTGCTGGTGCGGGACATAGACGGCGACGAAGCGATCGTTGTGATCACCGCCACTGTGGTTGATGACGCGCCTCTTGCGTACGACGACTATTTCAGCGCTCTTACGGGCGTGAACGAAGCACATGGCGACGTGCTTGCCAATGACCAGTACGGGGCTGACAAGGCTCATGCCGACACCCCGCTTGAATGGAACGACGGCTTGACGGTGGTGCTTGCCAACGGCGACGTTATCGGCCTGACGCTTGAGTCCGACGGCACGCTGACGGGCAGTGACGGCAACAGCTACGGCACGCTGATCCTGAACGCTGACGGCACCTTCAACTATACGAAGCCTGAAGCTAATCCCTTTGAAGGGAGCATCAAGGTTCCGTACACGATCATGGACGGCGACGGCGACACTGCCGACGCGACCCTGCACCTTGACGTTCTGAAGGCCGGTGTGACGATCGTTCCGGGCGA
>Ga0082212_10007179_pt1 | contig 14803 bp, 11 predicted proteins | sample TergutNt197P3_FD_71548 | JGI IMG/M metagenome (GOLD analysis project Ga0082212, IMG submission 71548) | Neocapritermes taracua P3 segment gut microbial communities from Petit-Saut dam, French Guiana - Nt197 P3 | ecosystem: Host-associated > Arthropoda: Insects > Digestive system > Gut ... | reverse complement strand
TCTCGTGAGTTCGAGAGTGTATTCCGTTCCTTCGGTCAAGCCGGGGATTGTTATAATAAAGCCCCCGAACGTATCGTATGCCGCCCCGTCAAAGGCAACCTCATAATCGGTGGATCCACTAAAATCAAAATCGAAGGTTCTGGATTCGAGTGTTGTCTTACCATCCGCATCGACATCGTTGTACGTGTAGGTGAGCGTGTAAAACTCACCCAGAAATTCTTTAAATTTCGCGATGTCGGTTGATCCTGAGTAACTTCCAGCCGCTGCGGCATCCGCAACGGCTTTTCCGATAGTTCCGGCACTTGATGTTCCGCCATTGTAACCGAGATCTGTCCAAGCAAAAGTAACTTCCGCTTTGTCCACCGTGTGACTTGATACCGTTCCGGTTTCTTCCAAGAGTTTGAACGTGTAACTTCCGTCCGGTAATAACCCATCTACGGAGATCGTAACACCAGTGGCATCTGTTAAGCCGAGAGAAGGGACGGTGGGCTTGACATTCCCCCCATCGAACACGAACTCACCGCTCACCATTGAAAAACTAGTGACAGTAAAGTCGAAATCCACAACTTTTGTCTCTCCATCGCTCACGTAGGTGAGTACGTACTTGTTTAACAAATTCTCCAATGCCGTTTTGAGTGCTGCTGGAGTAGTGGCATTGCGGACGGCAGCCCGTAGGGCACTTTGTGCCGGTGTCCAAGTAGTAGAATCACCACCAAAGATTTCGTCCCACCCGAATGTTACATCAGTCGCACCCGCTCTAACATCGGGAACTTCTCCGGTAACGGTCGTAAAGACGAACGTATAGGTCTGTCCGGCGGTCAAACCATCCACCGTCACCCTGATCCCCGTACTTGCAAACAGGTCAGCGTCATTCAATGTAACATTCGCCGTACCTGTAAAACCAGGGTCAAAATCACTGCAAGCAAAATTGGAGACCATCGTTACCGTACCGGTATCACTGGAATCGTTCTGGTTATAGTAGGTGAGCGTACTTCTTGACAACTTCGTGTTCGTGAACGTGTTTTTGGTCGACTCGTGGAGTCCGATTTGAGCCCAGGTGAAGTCCACTACGGTCGACTCTCCCGTTACGGTGTCGACCGTCTCGACGGCTCCCGTTCCCGCGTTCACGCTTGTCGTTCTCACAAACGTAAAGTTGTAGGTTGTTCCTGCGACCAGTTCCTCCACCGTTACCGTAATACCAGGATAGGTGGCTGGTGTTCCCGCTACCACTGTTGTCTTGACGTTTTGTGTGGGACCAGCCGCCGTGATCCAAGTATCAATCACGCCGGAATCGCCTGCTCCATTATCATACGTGAGCACGAAGTCCCTTAATACTGTGTCCAGGTTAGTAGATGCACTCCCGGTGGAGTTGGGAAGTCCCAGTTTATCCCAGGTAAACTTTACTTCCGTTACCGTTTCCGCACCGTCTACGTCTTTTTCAATACTGGGCAACGCCTTAAACAGCGTGAACGTGTTGTAATTGCCGGGAGTCAGCCCTGTAACATCGAACGAAATGTCATCCGTCGAACCGGCGGCTGCTGTAACACCACATTCTTTGAACGTCCTCATTTGTGCAGGCGCATCGCCCCACTTGATGAGAAAATCGTTCCAATTCGTGCCGACCGGTACGGACTCCGTATCTTCACCGAAGAGTTCTTCCAGCGTGAATTCAAGTTCCACAGAGTTCTCCGCCACCTTGAGCGTCTTTTCGGACGTGATGGGGTCTCCTGCGGTGTCCGCATTTATCCTGAGCGGCAATGAGTACGTCAGTTCCCAGTCGTAGTGCGTGCCAGCGATTACAGGGAACGTTATTAATACCTCGACTCGGTCTTCGTTGGTGTAGCCTTCTTGTTGCGAAGCAAAGATGTTGCCATCTTTGTCTTTGTACATTCTGTCGAGGGTCCCTATCGTGCCCGAACCAGTCTGTTCCTCACCTTCATCATCAAGCCATTTCCATGTGATTGTGTAGTTATCCCAGTGATAGGAGACTAAATCATCGAGTCCAAGGTCCGCTGCCGTAAATCCCAAATACGGCGAGACCGTCTGGTTTGCATTGATTTCTTGATCGTCCCCATCCGCCTTTTTCTCTTGCTCCAGCGACCAAGTGTACGTTGCCCCCGGGGTCAGTTCTTTGAGGTCCAGTTTCACGTTATCGTCGGTAACGGTGGCTTTTGCGCGAGTGCCTGCCCCTTCGCTGCCCTGAACCTTATAAATGAACGTCCAAGTGTAGGCTTCCGCATCCGTTTTGTTCGTGATACCTCCGAGGTCATCGAAATTGACTTCAAGAGTTGCCTCCCTTTGACCCTCATCGGTTTCAATTGTCCCAGTAGAAGGCGTTCTCGTTTTCTTCGCAACAAAGGTGTACGTTCCCGGATCCAGCCGGCCCGTTGTAACGGTGATGATTCCGTTTTCGAGGACGGCATTGAGTTCGCCGAACGTTTTCGTTACCGAGGTTCCTCCATCACCTGTTTTCGTCCATGTGAGCGTACAATTTGCAAGTTCACTTTCTGTAACATTTTCGAGTTCTTCCTGTTTAAACGTGAGCGTTACACTGTAATTAGAATCCTCCGATGTTGCGGCGGTTGCCTCTGCGACGAATGAACCGCTGGTAAGGACAATGTTCGAGTCTTGTACGTCGTCCGGTGCGAAATCAGCAGCGAACGCCAGCATATTGACGCTGAGCATTTCCCTGTTTTCCAGTTCTTCGATTCGAGAAATTCGACCTCGTCTCTGTTGTTTTGCCTTTCTTGCGGCGGATTTGTTGTTGCTGTTACCAAAAATGCGGGTGAAATCGAACTCTCTTCTCATTGTATCTCTCTCCTAGGGGGAATATGGAAATGGAATGCGCCCAAACGCTTTTCGGGCAACTACCCCCATTATACCAGAGGGGGAGCCAAAAGACAAGGGAGAATTTGGATAAAATATGTAAAAAGGCAAAAATTTCCGCCCCGTACCAATTCGGTCCCCCTGCTCCGGTGCGGTGTCATTCCTACGGATTCGTTGCGCCTCTTGAATTTTTTTTCGGCGGTGTTACCATCTGTAACAGTTGGAGGGACTTATGAAAATCATCGTCGGATCCCCAGTCAAGGGATTCAAACTGAAAACCGCCGTTGCTAAGTTTCTTTCCGGGCGCGGTCATGAAATCATTGATGCCGGGTGCTATGAGACGGATCAGTTCGTCAAATATCCTGCCGTCGGTGAACGCGTTGCCAAAGCCCTTTCGGACGGCATTGCGGAACTTGCCATTAGTTTTTGCGGGAGCGGTACCGGAGCGGCGATCAGTGCGGACAAGTATTCCGGCGTGCTGGCTTGTGCCTGCGAGTCGGTGAAAACGGCGGCACTCATCCGTATTGTCAACGGAGCCAATTGTCTTTGCATGGGAGAAGACATTGTTTCGGAAGACCTCGGTTGCGAAATGGCAGAGGCGTTCATCAATGCGGAGTTCCAGGACAATCCAAACGTTTCGCTGGAAATCCGTGAATTTTGGAAAGAAGCACGAGACGAAATGATCGCCAAAGGTACACCTCCCCAAAACCGTGAAATTGAAACGTTGTAATTGTACCGCTAACCTGATCCTCCAACAGAAAGAGAATAAAATGACCAAACAGAGAAGTCAATCCCGCCGTGAATTTATGAAAACAGCCGGCATCGTTTCGGCAGGAATAGCCGGTGTGTTGCCGGCGGCACCGGCAGTCCACGCCGCCGGTTCCGATGTCATTAAGGTCGGACTCATCGGTTGCGGCGGACGCGGAATGGGCAGCCTCATGGACAGATTCGGTGTCGGTGATGCCGTCAAGGTCGTTGCCCTCGGAGATGTTGCCCGGGGACAAGCCGTGAAGGCGGCGGCAGACCTCGCCAAAAACGAAGACCTCAAAGATAAAGTAGATCTGTCCTCCGACAGTCTTTTCGGGGGATTCGATTGTTACAAACAAGTGACCGAACTCGCCGACTTGGTACTCGTCGCCTCGCCGCCCGGTTTTCATGCTGTTCATTACCTGCACGCCGCCGAAAAAGGAAAGCACGTCTTCGTCGAGAAGCCGTTCTGTGTCGATGCCGAAGGATACCGCCGTTGTATGAAAGCGAACAAGACCGCCGATGAAAAGGGACTGACCGTATGCTCCGGTTTTCAGCGCCGGCATGAAAAAAAGTATGTCGAGTGGGTTTCCCGAATTCATGCTGGTGCCATCGGTGATGTCGTTTCCACTCGGGTCTATTGGAACGGCGGCGGAGCAAAAGACCGCGGTCGTTGGGCAGAAAACGAAACGGAAATGGCATTTCAAACACACTGTTGGTACGTCTTCCATTGGTTGAGCGGTGATCACATCTTGGAACAGCATTGCCATAATCTCGATACCGGCAACTGGATTCACGGCAAAGGGGATCCGCTTGTCCATCCGGTGTCTTGCGTCGGGCAGGGCGGCAGGCAAGTTCGGAAAACGCCGAAATTTCCCTTTCACATCAGCGGTCATATTTTCGATCACCATTACGTCGAGTACCGCTATGCGGACGGCAGCACGATGCACAGCATGTGCCGGCATATTCCGAATTGTTGGGATAAAGTTTCCGAATTGGTAAGCGGTACACAAGGGAATGGGGAAATCGGCTGGCTGCAGCCGACCGGCGGAGAACGATGGACGTACAGAGGCAATCAAGACAAGAGTGCCTATCTGCAAGAACACATCGACCAAGCGGAGGCGATGCGGAACGGCGGGCGGCTGCACGACGGCTGGGCTTCGGCGACCAGCAGTATGATCGGCGTGATGGGATGGATGGCAACGTACAGCGGTCAGGAAATCAAGTGGGACGATGCGGTTGCCAAGGGGCGAACGATTTTTCCTTACGGTCAGGAATTGACGTTTGACACGGTGCCGCCGGTCACAATCGGTTCCGATGGAACTTACGAACACGCCGTTGCCGTTCCTGGTGAATATGATCCGTTCGATAAGACATGAGAGGAGAAATGACAATGACAACACGTAGACAATTTTTGCAAGCGGGTCTCGCCTCGGTTGCGGCGTTATCGGGATGCCGTCTCTTCGCACAAACGGGACAGAAGAAAATCACATTGGCTCTGCAAACGTACACACTCCGCAAGTTCGATTTCGCTGAACTGATCAAGAAAACACGGGAAGCCGGCATCGATGAAGTGGAAATCGCCGGCGGAAATACATGGTGGAATGGAGAAAGTCAACGTTCTGTGACGCTGACCGCCGACGAAAGAAAACGGTTGCGTTCGGTACTCGAAGAACACCGTATTCGTGCGGTTAGTCTCGGCGGAAGCCGGGGAACTCCCGAAGATTTCGAGTTTGCCAAGGAAATGAAGATGGACTTTCTACAAGGGGAACCGCCGCTTGATCAACTCGTCGAGGTTTCCAAGCGGGCGGAAGAGTACGGTATCCGCTTTGCTCTCCATAATCACGCAAAACCGACGGCTTACTGGGATTATCGGGAAAATCTGAAACGGGTCAGGGATTGCACACCGGCACTGGGATTCTGTCCCGACACGGGGCATTACATCCGTAGCGGTTTCGATCCGCTCCAAGTCGTTAAGGACATGAAAGGACGGCTTGTCAGTGTCCACATGAAGGACTTGAATGGTGTGAATCCCGATGCCGATCCGCAGGTCAAACTTCAGGATGTTGCTTGGGGAACCGGCAAAGGACAACCGGAAGCCGTCCTGAAAGAACTGATGAATCAGGGTTTTGCCGGACCGGTGATTATTGAGTACGACCACATTTACGACGACGGCAACGTTGCGGATGTCAAGGAATGTGCGGATTTTTTCCGAAAATTTGCCGGCTAATGCCAAACGTGTGACCGGAATTGCCGAAACGAAAGAAGATTCAACAAGACCTTCTTTGACAACCCTTCATTAACCCTTAACATGAGAAAGGACAAACAAATGACTCAACCTATTAACCGTTATCTCGATCATGCCGTTTTGGTTCCGCAGATGATCCGCGAGGAAGCCATCGCTTCGATCCAACTGGGTATCGACCATCAAGTCAAAACCGTCTGTGTCCGTCCGTGCGACATTGACTTGGCAGTCAAAATGTGCCGCGGAACGCAAACGGACGTTTCCTGCGTTCTCGGTTTTCCGCATGGAACGCATTGCACCGAATCCAAAGCCGCCGAAGCCCTGCTGTATTGTAACAAAGGGGTTGCCGAAATTGATATGGTTGCCAACTACGGTTGGATCCGCAGCGGACTTTGGGACGAGGTCCGTTCCGATATCAAAGCCGTTGTTGACGTTGCCCACGCTCACAAGGTTCTCGTCAAGGTGATTTTTGAAACGAGCCAGTTGACGCTGGAACAGGTGAGCAAAGCGGTGGAAATCAGCATCGAAGCCGGGGCGGATTTCGTGAAAACTTCGACCGGATTCAATGGCGAAGGAGCAAGCGAAGAAGCGGCGGCGTGCATGCTGAAAACGGCGAATGGACGGATCAAGGTCAAGCCTTCCGGCGGAATTCGTGATGCCGCAAGAGCCATGCTGTTTGTCAATATGGGAGCGGATCGGCTTGGAGTCAACGGCAGCAGCACTCCTTCCATTTGCGCCGGTCAACCGAATGCAGAGGGAACGCCGGGAGGATATTAGCAGGAACGCAGGTCTGCCGTAAGTTGCCGCACGCCGGAGGGGGGATGTGCCGCCGGCAGAAACATTTCGCACTTCCTACCCGCATCGTTATAATGACCATTGGTGTCGTCCAAAATCAGGTAAGGGCTCGCGCATAAATAAACTTTACATTCCAATGCGATTTCGTTCCGAATATCGTAAAGCGGGACATCAAAAATTGCAAATGTCATTTATGCGCAAGCCCTAACATTACATTGTTGTTAGAACGGAACCCCTCAATTTTCGGTTGGTTTTACCAAAGTATTTTTGATTTCATCCTGCCTGTTCTTCAATGCCCTGTCATACCGCTTCAAATTTTTATTCTCCTTGAATTCAGGATGCCTTTTGAGCAGTTTGCGGTGCCGCTTGCAGATATTCAGAATGTCCTCCGGTGAAGTACCGTCGATGGCATGCATTTCCAAGACCATACATGCTTCCATCCAAAGATTCGGCGGCGGAAAAGTTTGCGCTGCTTCCAACAGTACCGTCGTGTTTTCCGAAATGCGGGACGCTTCCTCGAACTTGTTTTTCTCCCGGAGAAATTCCAGATATTCCTTGCAAATCCGCTTCAATACCCAAAAATCTTCCGGGACAACATCCCCACCTTCAAAACGTTTTTGTAACACCTGCAACGCCTCTTCGTAAAGTTGAATCGTTTTTTCCACAGGATACATCGGTGCAAGATTTTTTGCATGAGCGGTCAACGAAACGATCAAAAACCGATCCGCATTTTCGACACCATTTTTGGCAAGTTCCCGCGTGAGAGCATTCTCTTTTTCCAATAAATCTTCGGCTTCCTTGTGTCTGCCGCATGCCAGATGGGCTTTCGCCGCACACTGCATCGTCTCCCGAAGTTCGTTGATGTAAAAAATGTACCGATCCTGATACGGATCATCCGCTCCGCCCGGGATGTCCCAGTCCGGCATCGGCTCCCCCTTTTCGGCGGCATCGTATCGGTCCTTTGCTTTCAGATTTTCCAAGCCGTCCAGCAATTTGTACCAACGTTCAATGGAAGTCTCGAACGCCTTGTATGCCTGTTCATGATCTTCCAACAATCGGTACAGGGCACCATCCGCCTTGTAAAAGAATGCGTTTTTCATCATGAAAAAGAGTTTGGCGATCAGATTTTGCGTCGATTCGTCTTGTTTATGCTGACTTAATTTGATACCGTTTTCACAATAAACTTGAACCTCTTTTACCCGCTGGGTGAATTTCTCCGCCGGATACTGCAATTCTTCGAGATGACTGCCGAAGGTCTCGACAAAGTTGACGTACTGCGTGTAACTCAACAAAAGATCGATGGCAACAAAGCCGTTTCCCTCTTCGTAAAAGCGAATAACATCGGCAATTTCTTTGTGCAGAAAATCGAATGCTTCGTCCGGTTTATCCACTTTGACTTTCAGCACCGCCAGTTGGTGGAGCAGTTCCGACCACTGAACTTTGGCAACGTGAACATCGGAAATATCCCGGTCATCGTCGGCAAGCGTTCGGAATATCTGCAATGCCCGCTGGGAGTCTTCCTGAGCGTTCTTAAAGTTCCGAAGTTCATCCCACTGGAAACTCCGTTGCCGATAGGAAAGAGCAAGATCAACGCGGTGTTCCAATTTTCCGTCGTCCACGACTTTTTCGAGAATACCGATCATGTTGTTCATCAGTTCGAACACTTGACCAGTATTTTCTTGCAACTGCCGGATGCTAATCAACTTCCGGTACGCCGCCAGAAAATTCGGCATGATTTCGTCGTGTCCCGCCTCCATTCGGTTTTTCAACGCTTCGAGGGCTTTCAACTTCAATTCGACGGCTTCGTCGTATTTGTCCTGGATGACGAGCAAATTGGCGTGATTCAACTGTACTACGCCAATCGAATAGGGAATCAATGTCTCGTCTTCGTCGTCCTGCGGGCGATGTTTGGCAGCCTCCTGATATTGCCAAACCGACTCTTCAAATGCTTCTTCGGCTTCGGCATAACGTTTCATGTCGGCGAGCATGTTTCCCCGGCACATCAACACGTTTGCCAAACCGGTGCGAAAGACGTAGGATTCCGTCGCTCCCCAACTTTGCTCTTGGAACAATTCGGCATAGACATCTCGGCACCGGTCGAACTCAGCGAGTGCCGATTCCGTGTCGCGAATCTTTTCGTACAACATTCCGAGATGGAGGTAAAGCGTCGTGAACATCATCCGCGCCTGTTCGACTCCGCCGTCAATCAGTTTTTTGACGGTGCGTAGAGCGGAACGCACCGTCTCAAACGCATTCTCCATGTCGTCTTCCTGGTCGTAAAGACGAGCCAATTTGAGTAACGTTTGAACGAAGAAAGGCTGGATGACGGTTTCGCCGTTTTCGACTCCTTCTTCGGCAATTTCGGCGGCTTTTTGGAGATCGGTGATCGCACTTTCAGGATCGCCGTTTTGGACTTTGGAGTCGCTGCACGACATCAACGCACTGATGAGGGCTTGACGGAATTCGATGTTGCCGTGATTGAGCAGGTGCAGCCAGATTTTGGCGGCTTGTTCCTGGGCGGCGAGGGCGGCGGCGTAAGCACCGAGCGGGTCAATCAGAATATCTGCCTTGCTCATCAGAGCGACGGCTAATTCGTTTTGCGACTGCGGATCGTTATCGGAACCGGTTTCGACAAAATGCCGAATCGCTTCGTTGAACGCACTGATTCCCGCTTCGGGACCTTTGTGAAATCGGGAAATAGCGGCACGGAAGAGCAGCGCACGTCCCACGAAAATGTTGAGTTCAAACTGTCCTTCTTCGACGAGTTGCTCGATAATTTTGATGGCTTCGCCGACTCGTTTGAGGGCAATATCGAATTTTTCGGCAACGGCGGATTCCTGGGCGGCACGCAACAGTGTTTCGGCGAGGTCGGTACGAAGATGGTCGTCTCCGCCCGCTATTCGAGCCTGCAACCGCTTGATGGTGCGGTCGGTCGCTTCGCTACGCCGGTTTGATTCAGAGGAATCCGAAGGAGTCATTTTGATAGTGTAGCATAAATCCTCCGTTTTCGCAAGTTCACTATGCTGTAGGTCTCTTGACGAAAAGTGAAATCCGGCTAGAATCGGGTACACTACCTGGTGGTGTAATTGGTAACACAAGGGATTTTGGTTCCCTCGTTCGGGGTTCGAGTCCCTGCCGGGTAACTTGGGGTGTTTTTGGAACCCCTTGAATTACAGTGTATTTCGTTGCAAACACTTGAAATAGAAGGGGGAAACGGTGCAGAAATGGGAGTCCGATTTTCCCCAACTTCAACCCCAAAACACCCGATTCCGGCGTGTTCGACTCCCATTTTTGCACGATTTTTTTCGGCGGTGCATGCGTCGATAAAATCATTCTTCAAATTTTGGATGTAGTGGTCTTCGGCAACCTGCTGTGTGTGTCCAATCCAACGATTCACCAGATACTCCGGGAACATCTTACGCAGTTCTGTATCTCGGCTCGACCGGCAATTTTGAAAAGGTTTCTCCCACAAATCGACACCTCCCCGAATGGCAACCTTTTGAATCCAACTTGCCAACGATTTTTTCGGACTGATAATCGGGGGGATTGTGGACTCCTCCGGGAATATCAGATCGTCGCAAACCGCCCCAAACTTGTAAAACAAAGGGCAAGGACAGGATTCCCCCATTAATTCCGTGGCGATTTCCCTCTTGACGACCCGGCAAATTGCCGATACAATGCGCTCGTTGGGTTGATCGTCGCCCCGATTATTGTCCGTCGGACTTGTTTCGAGACTTTTGGCAGTTTTTCATATTGACCTATCATGACAGCAATAGATACCGATATCCTCGCTCCCTTTGAAATATGGGAAGTGCCGTTTGGGAATAAAACCATCAAGTTTTTCGAACCGTTGATGCTGACTCCGAATGTAGTGCCGGATGACCCAGACGAGCCTGGCGATGTAAAATATATTCAGGTGATCCGTCCCGACCTTAACGTGGATTGTTGTGCAGAAAACCGGGATGAATTGTTTTCTTGGATTATCAGTGAATTTTGTTTCGTCTGGGAACATATCGTATTACAGGAGGATAACAAGTTAGACACCGTGTCCAGAAACATCAAACGGAAGCATCTTGCCCTTGCGGAGTTAATCGATGGGTAGCAACAGAAAAGGGCGTGATGTTGATACCGCTCTTTGCAAAAAGGGATTTCAACGGGATAAGTCGGGAGACCATATCCGGTACTCCCTTACGGACAAACCCTATATCCGCACAAAGATGAGTCATGGCATGCTTGGTAGTACTCTCAGTGCGGAACGAATCGGCGATATGGCACGACAACTGCGTCTTTCCAAAGAACAGTTTTTGGAATTAATCGACTGTAACTTGGATGCCGCTGGGTATCGGGCAATCATCGAGCAGCTGGAAGGTATGCCGTAGAAAAAGTGCTACCGACTCGGAAACATACTCTGTCCTCCCGCCGTACCGGTCGTTATTTTGACGGATACTGAAAGCGGAAGGACTCACTGGACACCGGAAACTGTTCCGGTGAACTCACCTACGACTTTTGCCGTTACCCCGATGGGATAGTCCGGCGTTTCGAATCCACGCTCGCACCCAAGATGTCTGTACAGGTTCCTGACCCGCATTCTTCGTTATTTTACGAAGATGCGCAGAAATCTTCCCAACTGGCACTCCTTGTGACGCAAGGCGTAGGACTTCATGCTGCAACTCTATTAGTCGCATAACATTATCTCCTATAACAGTGGTTGTGTCCCCGCCAATCGTTGACAGATTCCGGGACAGTATTCCAAGTTCCCGACAAGAACATCTTGCCGATTGTTTGGAACAAAACCCTTGCCTTGTAAAACCTTTTTCCAAAAAGAACGGAAAATTCTATGTCAGCGCAGTCTCGCATTGAGTCCAACACCCGACCATTGCTCCAAGTGTACCACATACGGTAAAACACGGAAGCCCCCCACCAAGCCCCGTTGTGCCCCACTGTCGGCTTCTTTGCCGATTAGGGTAAAAGCCCCACTGTCCCTGCAATAACCGCGCTGAAGCCCCGTGTACGCGAAAGTTCGCCATGATCTTGTAAAACGAAGGGCATGAGCAGGAGGCATCCCTCTATTCAAAAGCCGATTCCCACATTTCACACCAGTTTCGATGGCGTGAAGGAAAACTTGGCTTCCAGCGACTGGTTCACAACAACAACACCATCGTCAAGAATAACCGCCCGAATGACAAAATTGTGCTTTTTCGTTGATGTGAAGTCAATTCCCAGGGCTTCCAACGTACTCAAAAGTATCACTGCACTGTTGCCGTCCGTTGCCACAGAATCAATCATGACTGACTCTCGCACCGTCTTGCTGACCACCCAATCAATTTCGTAGGCAGTATAAACTGCCCCCGGTGCAACCTTCGTTCCTGTAGGAACCTGCCAATTCAAGGTAAGGTTGCCGCCGCTCATCGTTGATACCACCTTCAACACGGTGGTAAACCTTGCCGTTGTGATACTGGGTTTACCAAGTGCCGCTTTTTCAGTGGCGGTATCAAGTGTATCTCCCGTGTAGGCTCGTACCTCGACCGTGTACTTCGTACCCGCCTTCAAGCCCGTGATGGTCAGGGTGTTCAGGGCGTTACCCTTTTTATCCGTACCGGTGCTGTAAATCAAATCGGCAGGAGTGATTTCCGTTTTGGTTTTGGCATTGATGACTTTGACATCGAGTTGCTCCCCCTCCGGTCTGCCAGCAGTTGCCCAAGTCAGTGTAACCGAATCGATGCTGGTCTTGGTTTTACCCAGTGCTTCACCGCCGGTTATGAGCGTCCCCTTGGTATCCGCCTTCATCTTGGGAGCAGCATACTTCGGAGTTTTAGCCGTTATATTCACGGCGGTCGCCTTGCCTTTGGCATCAACCGCAGTACCGTCTGCATTGACCGCCGTAACGGTAAACTTGTAACTTTTGCCGGGTTTCAGGTCAAAGAAGGTGTAAACAAGTTTACCCGTCCCGGATACGGCAACCGGTGCAATGTCCGAATGGGAAGTGCAGGTAATAAGGTACACGACATTGCTCTCTGCCGTTGACTTCTTGGGAAGGGCATCCCAGGTCAGAGTAACACTATGAATTGTGGGGGCGTTCTCTCCCTTCTTAACCATCGAAGCCTTGGGCTTCACCGGAATATCGGCAGGTGCCCCCGAAGCGGCTTCCGTTGTTGTGTTCCAAGACTCGTCAATCTGATTCCCATCAGCGTCCACCATTCGGAAGTCATACGAGGTGTCCGCTTTCAAACCGACAAACGTGATGCTCGAATCAGGCAGTACCGAAGTAACCCATGTTACCCAAACATCGGATGCCGATTCTTTATACTGGAAGCCGCTCGTGCCTACTGGCAAGGAATCTTCCGCCCAAGAGATCGTGGTGGAATTCGATGTTTCGGTTATTTCAAACGGAGTATCGCTACACGCAGCAGTCTTGACGGTCAGGGTATCCGACCATTCTCCGTGTTCATCTTCAACATACGCCCGGACTCGGAATGTATAATCCGTGTCGGCGGTAAGATTGCCAATGACCGCCGATGTCCCGGTGAAGGTATCCGGCAACACTGCACCGTTAACCATCACTTCATACTTCGTCGCATCGGTTACGTCTGTCCATTCCAGTTTCACGCTCTTTGAAGTCTTCTCGGCAGTAGCCGGGGTGGTCGTGAAAGCGGGGACACCAACCGATGGATTCACGACGACGATGCCTTGATATTCATACGCCCCTATATCGACTCTTCCGTTGACGATTCGGACGTTACCATCCAAGTCTGTTAACAACCACGCCGGTACATAATCGTTGTTTCCCTTGTCAATCGCAGGTGAACCGGATGCCAGGCGGTAATCTCCTCCGTCAAAATCGACAAACACCGGATCAATCGGATTGTCCGCCGTGCCGACGATATTACCGTTCTGTCCGTGAACAAGTTCGGTCTGTCCCGTGCCGTTGCCGATAAAATTGTTATTGCCTGATAAGGTTCCGCTATCACGATAAATGTCCGCACCGTTGCTCGCAGAGTTTCTCGCAACAATTGTATTATAGAGCGTCAGAGTGACTCTGATGCTGTAAATCCCGCCGTAGGAGGAGGCAGTGTTCCCCGTGATCGTGCAGTTCGTGAGAGTCAGAGTGCCATCGACGTTGTAAATCCCGCCGCCGTCGTAGTAGCCGGCAGTGTTCCCCGTGATCGTGCAGTTCGTGAGCGTCAAAGTGCCACCGTAGTTGCAAATCCCGCCGCCGCGGGAGGCAGTGTTCCCCGTGATCGTGCAGTTCGTGAGCGTCAGAGTGCCAGAGGAGTTGTAAATCCCGCCGCCTTCTACGTTGGCAGTGTTCCCCGTTATCGTGCAGTTCGTGAGCGTCAGGGTGCCAGAGGAGTTGTAAATCCCGCCGCCGCGACCGGAGGAGTAGGAGCCGTTTGTAATCGTCAACCCGGCGAGTTCAGACGAAGAAAAACATGAGTGATACAAGACACGAGATCGCTTTTGAGCATCCAAAACAATTCGACCAGCCCCATCAATTGTTAGTCCCTTGTCGATATACAACTGTCCGAAAGTAGAATCAAGGAAGACAGTTCCAACCAAACCTGGGGCAAAAGTAATTTCCGTATATTCTGTTGCCATATAAATCGCTTCGCGGAGCGAAACGACATCATTGGTCAAATCAAATTCGTCCTCCAATGTTGTAACAACGGCATAATTGACAGAATCGGCTATCAAAGTCCCATTGTATCTCAACTCGAAATAAAATGCAAGAGAATTTTTAAAAGTACCAAAAACGGTATTGACAGTATCTTAACGAGATACTATAATGATGCTGTAATACTTCTTGGAGGTGCAAAAATGAATTACATGGGATTGGTTTTTAGCTATATGATACCAGGCATAATACTGGGTATGGCTGTTTTGGGGGCAATGGTTGAATACGCCAACGAGAAAAAGGAAATTGAGTCAAAAACACAAAAAGAGCTTGCGAGGAAGAGACAAATAAACTCTCAACGCAAGCTACAGTTATTTACATTGAGCGATTAATGTAAGAACATGTAAAGTACGGTATACACCGAACTGAGGGCAAATGCGGCAATAATTATCCAAACCATCGTACGTTTAAACAGTTTTTTCTGTTTCACAGGTTACTCACCTTCCTTCGTCGAGTCGAGAATTTTATAGCTTGGTAGCGGCGATCCGGATCGAACGGATGACCTACCGGGTATGAAC
>Ga0082212_10007178_pt1 | contig 14803 bp, 12 predicted proteins | sample TergutNt197P3_FD_71548 | JGI IMG/M metagenome (GOLD analysis project Ga0082212, IMG submission 71548) | Neocapritermes taracua P3 segment gut microbial communities from Petit-Saut dam, French Guiana - Nt197 P3 | ecosystem: Host-associated > Arthropoda: Insects > Digestive system > Gut ... | reverse complement strand
TCCTTGCTGTTTTGATGCCCGCTTTTGAGTATGAGGAAACTAAGCTGACCATAACGGTCGGAAAAGACAAATTTGCGGCAAAGGGCAAAATCATCCGCTCACCCGGCTGGAAAGAGGCATACGTGAAGACGCCCGGCGGGCAAACTCCCGGCGAGCATGACGACGAGGACGAGGAGGACGCCGACGCCGATATAAAAGAACAGACCCTACCGCAGCTTCAGCAGGGCGACAGGCTTGACGCTAGTCCCTGCGCCATCGTGGAGGGGAAGACGAAACCGCCGTCGAGGTACAATGAGGCGACGCTTCTCACGGCGATGGAGAACCCCGGCGGAAAAGAGATGAGCGCCGAGATGCGCGCTGTTCTGAAAACGACAAGCGGCCTCGGGACTCCGGCGACACGCGCGGATATCATCGAAAAGCTGTTTTCATCATTTTACGTAGAGCGCCGGGGCAAGGAGATCGTACCTACGTCAAAAGGCATGCAGCTTGTGGATCTGGCGCCTGAAGATCTGCGCTCCGCGGAACTGACGGCAAAATGGGAGCAGGAGCTTTCGCTCATAAGCAAAGGGATGAGCAAAAAAGACGACTATGTAAAGAACATGCGCGATTACGCGTCCGGTCTCGTATCCGCCGTGATTGCAAGCGAAGCGAAGTATAAACACGATAACGTGACGAAGGAAAAATGCCCGGATTGCGGGAAATTCCTGCTCGACGTCAACGGCAAAAAAGGCAAAATGCTCGTTTGCCCCGACCGCGAATGCGGGTACCGGAAGAACACCTCCATGCAGACAAACGCGCGCTGCCCCAATTGCCATAAGAAGATGGAGATGCGCGGCGAGGGGGATAAACGCATGTTCGTTTGCATATGCGGCTACAGGGAGCGGCTTGCGGACTTTGAAAAACGCCGCACGGAATCCGGAGCGTCGAAGCGCGATGTAGAAAACTACCTCCAGTCTCAAAGCAAGCAAGGCGCGGTTACCGGGAATTCCGCTCTGGCGGCCCAACTGGCTAAATGGGCGGAGCAAAACCGTGAGGATTGATTTAAAAGTTCCCATTTTGGGGACTTTTAAATTTTCGGCAGCAAAAAGAAGGAGCGATACACGTTGAAAGTTGTAAATAAATTCATATTGAATATGCAGTGAAAATATGATAAAATTTCACATTATTATTTTCGGAACTGTATTCAGAGTGAAAAGAACTGTATGACAGTCATAGAACATAAAGCAGCATTCAATGTCAACTGCTAAGTGTGGTAAGCGTTGCCGCCGCTTCAGCACTTTAAAGTAAATGTGGTCGCTTTATAAGCCGGAAAGCGCCGGGAGGCTGAATTTATTGCTTAAGTATATTTTCAAACGGGTATTGATGGGGGTAGTGGCGCTTTTTCTTGTCGCCACGATTACTTTTTTTGCAATGAATCTCGTGCCCGGCGGGCCTTTCGAAGCTGAAAAATCCATAACCCCGCAGGCATTGGCGGCGCTGGAAGCGAAATACGGCCTCGACAAGCCGCTCCTGGAGCAGTATAAAAACTATCTCGGGCGAGCCCTGCAAGGGGATTTCGGCCCGAGCATCAAGCAGCGGGGGCGCGAGGTCAGCGATATCATAGTAACTAAGTTCGCGGTATCGGCGCGCCTTTGCGGCATAACGGTAATTTTCGCGCTCTGCGTCGGAATACCGCTTGGTTGCGCAGCCGCGATAAAACGCGGCAAATGGCTGGATAACCTCATACTCGTGATAGCGACGATTGGTATCGCTGTTCCCGGCTTTGTACTATGTACTGTACTGTTATACCTTTTCGGGGTCAATCTGAAATGGCTGCCGACGCTCGGCCTTTCGTCAGCAGCAAACTATATTATGCCGGTATTTTCCCTTGCCTTTTACCCGACAGCGTATATCGCCCGCATGATGCGCTCCACCATGCTCGACACGCTGGGTCAGGACTATGTGCGCACGGCAAGGTCAAAGGGCGTGTCCAGTAATAAAGTGCTTTTCAAACATGCCGCCAGAAACGCAATTTTGCCCGTAGTGACATATCTTGGCCCCATGATGGCGTTTATGATGACGGGCAACTTCGTCGTCGAACAGATTTTCGTCATTCCGGGGCTTGGCAAGGAGTTCATCAGTTCCATCACGAACCGCGATTATACCATGATCATGGGCACGACCATATTTCTCGCCGCGATACTGATAGCGCTCAATGTCATCGTCGACATAGCTTACAAGGTGATCGACCCGAGGATCACGCTGAATTAGTTAAATGACGATCCAACCCAATATTCGGAGTCCGCGTTTTGCGGACAGATTGGATATGCGCATGAAAAAACCCTACCCGGTCAGCTTCCATTTAAAAGCGGACGACTTCATACTTGCGGACCCTGCCGAAAAGCAGAGCCTCGTGATCATGCGCGAAAGCGTCAGTTTCTGGCAGGATGGCGCCAGACGCCTTCTGCGCAATAAAGTAGCCATGGTCAGCGCCGTCGTGCTGCTTCTTATAATTATCCTGACTTTTGTGATCCCGGTATTTTACCCCTACAGTTACGAACAACAGCAAAAGGGCGCGGAGTATATGCCTCCGTTCAGCTATTCGCAAAATGAGCAAAATGATATCGCGGCGGGTGGAAAGGTATTCCCGCATATCCTGGGGACAGACAGCCTCGGCCGCGATTATGCCGTCAGGGTCATGGTCGGGGGCAGGATATCTCTGATAGTCGGCATAGGCGCCGCGATCATCATCTTTTTTATCGGGTCGATCTACGGCTCGGTTTCCGCGTTTTTAGGCGGTAAGGTAGATATCGTCATGATGCGCATTGTAGATATTATTTATACGATCCCCGATATCCTGATAATAATTCTCATATCTTTCGCTATCAACGCCCCGCTGAAGGAACTTGCTAAAAACCCGTCGTTTGCGTGGCTCCGTGTCATCGGTCCGAATCTCATAAGCATATTTATTGTTTTCGCCTTGCTTTTCTGGGTAGGTATGGCCCGTATAATCCGGAGCCAGATACTCTCCCTGAAAGAGAGCGACTTTGTTATGGCGGCGCGCGCCCTCGGCGCTTCTAACGGCCGGATCATCAGAAAGCACCTGCTCACAAACTGCATGGGGACGCTGATAGTTACCACCACGCTTCAAATACCGCTTTCAATTTTCACGGAAAGTTTCCTGTCTTTCCTCGGGCTCGGAGTCGCGGCGCCAATGCCGTCGCTCGGCAGCCTGGCGAGCGCGGCGATCAACGGGCTCAACACATACCCTTACCTGCTCATGTTCCCCGCGCTGCTCATAGCGCTTACCATTCTGAGTTTCAACCTTTTCGGCGACGGGCTGCGCGATGCGTTCGACCCCAAGCTCAAGCAGGGTTAGGGGGGCGGCTATGGGAGAGTTACTGCTTAGTATTGAAAACGAGAAGCTTTCATTTTTTACCCAAGCCGGCGAGGTTAAAGCCCTGGACGACGTCTCTATCCGTCTGGAAGAGGGAGAAGTCCTTGGCATAGTCGGCGAGTCCGGTTCGGGAAAGTCCGTGACCGCCTACAGCCTGATGGGACTTACCGCGCATCCGGGCAAGCTTATCGGCGGAAGTATTTTGTTCAACGGGCACAATATAGGAAACATGAGCGACAAGGAACTCCGCAATGTGCGAGGCAAAGAAGTTTCCATCATATTCCAGGACCCGATGACAAGCCTGAACCCTGTTTATACGATAGGGAACCAAATTCGCGAGGTCATACGCCTGCACACCGATAAGACACGCCGCGAGGTCAATGAAAGAGCGAAAGAACTCCTGACGCTGGTGGGTATAAATGAACCCGAAAAACGCCTGAAACAGTATCCGCATGAACTGTCGGGCGGGATGCGGCAGCGCGTGATGATCGCCATTGCGCTGGCTTGCGAGCCGAAGCTGCTGATAGCTGACGAACCGACGACCGCGCTCGACGTCACTATACAAGCCCAAATAATCGAGCTTATGATCGAGTTGAAGAAGAAACTCGACATGGCTATTATCCTCATTACGCATGACCTCGGGGTAGTAGCCAGTATCTGTGAAAAGATAGCCGTGATGTATGCCGGTAAAGTCGTTGAGTACGGCACGGCGGATGATATTTTTTACGACCCCGTGCATGAGTATACGCGCGGCTTGCTCAACTGTATACCTAAACTCAACGAGAGGGAAAGCGCGCGCCTTGTGCCTATTGAAGGGAACCCTGTAGATATGCTCAACACCCCCGTCGGCTGTTCGTTTTCACCGCGCTGCAACTCCTGTATGAAGATATGCCTGAAGCAGAAACCGCCGGAAACCGTATTGTCCCATACGCACTACAGCTCCTGTTGGCTGCTGCATAAAAAAGCCTATGAAACGGAGATACCGGTATGAATGCATCCGGAAACCTGCTGGAGGTATATAACCTGAAAAAGTACTTCACCATAACGGGGGACAGTTTTTTCGGGAAGAATATCGTAAAAGCCGTGGACGACGTCAGCTTCGCGATAAAACGCGGCGAAACGCTGGGCCTGGTCGGAGAAAGCGGATGCGGCAAGACTACGGCCGGGCGGGCGGTTTTGCGCCTTGTGGAGCCGACAAGCGGGAAGATCGTTTTTGACGGCGCCACGTTGTTTGACAGCGGCGGAATTCCGACTGTTGACGGGATCGGCAGTCCGGTTCCTGACGGATCCGGCGATCAGGTTCCCGGCGGGTTCGGCAGTCCGGTTCCCGACGGGTTTGGCAGTCAAGGCCCGGACGGGTTCGGCAGTCCGGTTCCTGACGGGTTTGGCAGTCAAGGCTCAGACGGGTTCAGTAATCAAGGCCCGGACGGGTTCGGCAGCCCGGCAATGAGTGCGGGCGGCTCCGAAGCGAAACAGAAGCGGATAAAGAAAAAGTCTGTAAAAATGCTCCCGTACCGGCGCCGTATGCAGATAGTTTTTCAGGACCCGTACGCAAGCCTCGACCCGCGCATGACGGTCGGCGATATCGTCGGCGAGGGGATCGACATACACCATCTGGCAGCGTCAAAAAAGGACAGGCAGGACCGTATCGTAAACCTGCTGGCGCAAGTCGGCCTGAACACGGAGCACGCCAATCGCTACCCTCATGAGTTTTCCGGCGGCCAGCGGCAGCGTGTTGGCATAGCGAGGGCATTGGCGGTCGAACCGGAGCTTATCATATGCGACGAACCTGTATCCGCCCTTGATGTATCTATCCAGGCTCAGGTCATGAACATGCTTGAGGACCTTCAGGAACAAATCGGGCTCACATATCTTTTTATCGCCCATGACCTTTCGGTCGTTAAGCATATCTCAAACCGGATCGGCGTTATGTACCTCGGTAAACTGGTAGAGCTCGCCGATAGTATCGAACTCGTTTTTCACTGCGAGCACCCTTACAGCAAAAGCCTTATTTCAGCTATCCCGATAGCCGACCCGATAACCAGCCGCAGCACCGGCAGGATAGTACTGGAGGGCGACATCCCCAGCCCGGTCAACCCTCCCTCCGGATGCCATTTCCGCACCCGGTGCAGTCAGGCAGTCAAGCTTTGCGCGGAGGTAGAACCGGAGCTCCGCGAAATCTCCCCGGGGCACTTTGCCGCCTGCCACTGTATATAACGTAAATAAATCTGTGAAAACAGATTAATTATAAGGAGGATTTTTATGAAAAAGAAACTTTGGCTTATCGTTGCGCTGGCGCTTGTCTTTACGCTTGGGCTCTCAGCATGCAACAACGACAAACCCGCCGGGACAGCAGGCGGCGGCGGCGATCCGGCGGGGGCCGGCACATCGGCGGCGCCCGGCAGCAGCGCCCCCGGCGGCAACGACGCCGCTCCGGGCAACCCGGCCGCGCCTTCAGCGAAGAACCTGACCGTGGAACTCGGACCGAACCCTGAAACGCTCGACCCTGCGCTCAACTCGGCAGTCGACGCCGGGAACTACATGATCTTTACTTTCGAAGGTCTTGTGACCAAGGACGAGAACAGCCAACCGATACCCGGACAGGCTGAAAGCTGGGATATCTCGCCTGACGGGAAAACTTACACATTCCACCTGCGCCAGGGACTCAAATGGTCGGACGGATCGCCGCTTACAGCAAAAGACTTTGTCTATAGCTGGCAGCGTGTCTGCGACCCGTTGACCGCCGCGCCGTACGCGGACACAGTTTTGGCAATGGTCAAGGGCTTCGACGAGGCCATTGATTCCGGCAACCCGGCATTGCTGGCCGTATCCGCCCCGGACGACCTTACATTCGTTGCCGAGCTGACATGGAACTGCCCGTATTTCCTTGGTTTGTGCGCGTTCCCGACGCTTTTCCCCGTACAGCAGGCTACTGTCGACGCAAACGGCGACGCATGGGCGACTTCCGCCGCGTTATACGTTTCAAACGGCCCGTTTATGATCACCGAGATAGTTATGAGCTCACATATCATGCTGGCCAAAAATCCCAATTACCACAGCGCCGACCGCGTAAAACTTGACACTATCAAGCTGCTGCTCATTGAAAATGACGCCGCCTCGCTTGCCGCCTATCGCAGCGGAGAGGCTCAAATGATCAAGAGCCTGCCTGCCGGCGAGATAGATACGCTCAAAAACGACCCGGATTACAGGCTGAGCCCGCTTCAGGGTACTTACTACCTCGACTTGAACAACCAGCGCGAGCCGTTTACCGACTGGCGTGTGCGCATGGCGCTGAGCCTGGCTATCGACCGTCAGTATGTAGCCGGCACGCTCATGAAAAGCACATATATCCCGGCCCCGAACTTTGTAGGCCCCGGCATCTCCGACTGGGATGGGACCGAATTTAAGAACAACGCCAACGGCGGCGTCCCCTTCATCGATATAAACGACTATGCGGGCAATGTCGCCAAAGCCAAACAGCTTCTCGCCGAGGCGGGTTATCCAGACGGCCAGGGCTTGCCTGAATTCACCTATTCGCTTAACGACGCCGCCTATCATAAAGTAGTCGCGGAGTATCTCCAGCAGGCTTGGTCTGATATCGGCGTCCGGGTGAATATTGACGTGGTCGAATGGGCCAGCTTTACGCCGCTGCGCCGCGCGGGCGATTATGAAGCCGCGCGTGACGGGTGGCTTTTGGATTACGACGATCCGTCAAACATCCTCGAGCTTGCCGAGTCAGGCAACGGGAATAATAACTGTAAATTCTCCAATCCCGATTTTGACGCCGCGATGGCGCGCTCACGCAGCGCCGCCACGGCACAGGAACGCTGGGCGGCCCTGCATCAGGCTGAGGACATAGTGATGGGCCTTGCCGGCGTCGTTCCGGTAGCATACTACGCGGACTTTTACCTGATCAGCCCGGTCATCACAGGCTGGTGGCACTCACCCGACGGTTTCTGGCACTTCGAGTTCGCCGATCTTGCCGGATAAGGCAACTGCAAACAGGAAACGCGCCTACAAAGGGCGCGTTTCTTCTTGAGGAAGCTTTTTAACTAAGCGGAAGCTTTTCTAATAAGCAGGCGCTTTCTTGTCGCAGTAACCGCACCTGTCGGGGCCGCTCTTTGATACAAGCCGGGGGAGATATATCTCTGAATGCGTTACGCAGGCGGGGTTGTCGCATGAATGCGACGTATACCCGCTTGCCGCGATCAGCGGGGCAAGCCTGGGTTGGTGGAAAAAATCAAGCAGCAGCGCCGTCCGGATAAACATACCGTACCGAGCCTGCTCGAAGTAGACGGCGCGCGGGTCGTCGTCGACGTCCTGCGCTATTTCCCCGTATCTGGGCAGCGGGTGCATAATGAGCATGTCGGCCTTCGCGCCTTCAAGCATCTTTTTCGTAAGTATGTAAATGTCTTTCAGCCGCCTGTACTCGGCGGCGTCGTGGAAACGCTCGCGCTGCACGCGCGTCATATAAAGGACGTCGAGCTCCGGAATGCAGTCCGCCAGGCTCTCCGACTCGGTAAAATTCTGGCCGCGCGCGCGCATCTGTTCAAGGTCGTACTCGGGCATGCGAAGTTCTTTTGGCGATATGAGGCAAAAACTAATCCCGTCGAACATCGACAGCGCTTCGACAAGCGAATGGACGGTGCGCCCGTATTTCAGATCGCCGCAGAGGCCTATGCAAAACCCGCTTATCGTTCCTCGTTTCTGCGCGATCGTCGTCAGGTCTGTGAGCGTTTGCGTGGGGTGGAAATGCCCGCCGTCGCCGGCGTTTATAACCGGGATCTCCGAGTAAAGCGCAGCGGCTGTCGCGGCGCCTTCCTGCGGGCTCCTTATAACGATAACGTCGGCATATGCTGCAGTCATCCTGATAGTGTCGGCAAGCGTTTCGCCTTTTGATACCGACGTCCCCAAAGGGTCTGAGAAACCGAACATACCGGCCCCAAGCCGCTGCGCCGCTGCCTGAAATGAGAAGTTTGTCCGTGTGCTCGGCTCATAAAACATCGTGGACAGGAGTTTACCGCGGCAGGAGTCGACGTATACCTCAGGGTGGGCGATAAGCTCGCAGCACGCCGAGTACAGCTTGTCCCACCACTCCCTTGACATATCGTCTACACTAACAAGTTTACGCACAGGCGTCATATACGCGCCTCCAGTTTTTTATCAAAGAACACAGGAAGATTTGATCCTGTGTTCTCTGTGTTATGATGAAATAAGGCTCCAAATCCATCGGAAGATTCTGGGCCACAGTGCGCCTTCCACCGGGACCATTGGCTGTGTGTGCGGAAAAAGAAGAACCATACGGATCACATATACAATAATAAAGAGAGCTACAACACATATCGCTCCGGCTTTTTCCGCCGGTTTTATCGGCCATCGCTGTTTTAACATATCGCGGAAAACAGCATAAGGCAATATTGCAAGCGAGAGCGGGATAAGCGGATGATAAGCGAATGCTTCTGAAAAATTCCCTTGAAATAACGCTATTGCGGCGCGGGTGGAACCGCAGCCCGGACATGGGACGCCGAATAATGATTGAAACCAGCAAAGAGAATCTGTCAGAAGGAACAATCCGCCCCACACAAGTAAGCCGATCACTGCGCTTAAAACGCGCGAACGACCGGAACCAGCCCGGTTTGCGCCACCGTTTTGCCCGTAGTTAAAGCCGGAACCGCTAAACATGTCGTTATTCAGCGTTTTCTGCCGTACCCGGTTCACGCTGTTTCCTTAATAACTCTGTGGCTGAACGCCTTCGCGCATATCCCAAATCTCAGTAAAAGCTTTGGAGATTTGGAATATAGCTATCAACGATCCGATACCGCATACGATGGTCATCAGCAGCCAAAACAGGAAATTCTCCTTGTAGTATGTACCATTCTCACTAGAAAGGCGGGAAAGGTTTTTGTCGACAGTATAGAGCATATAATAGATTATCGGGGGACAAAAGATGCTGCCAATAAGCAAGCCCATACTCTTTATCCGCTCTTCACCGCTGGCTTTGTTGATGTCTTCCATGCACTGGTACCACCACCAGTACATGTAGATACCGCAGGTGATAATAGAAAGAAGAATGACAGTAATGCCCGACCGCCGTACGCCGACATAGCCATTATTTGGTACTCTGCCATACTGCGGAGGCGGCGTATAGCCCTGATTCTGAGGCGCGTATACCTGCGGTGGCTGAGCATAGCCCTGAGGTGGCGGTGCGTACCCCTGCGGCGGGGTATATCCTTGCTGTTGGGGCGGATATCCCTGGGGTGGCTGCGCGTATCCCTGCGGTGGCGGCGGTGGCGGGGCATATCCTTGGGGCGGAGGCGCATAACCCTGAGGCGGAGGCGCATAACCCTGAGGCGGAGGCGCGCTGCCGGCTTGCGTAAACGGTGTACCGCAGGAGACACAAAATGCTGTTGCGTCGTCGTTTGGTTGATTGCAGTTCGGGCAGTATTTCATATAAGAGCTCCTTTCTATTCTAAGCTATTACTCCGGAACACCTTCCTGATGTTCCGTAACGTAAGTAACTAGCGTCCCGATTATCTAACGCTTGATTATCAGTAGAGTATATTATAGCATGCACGAGAAAAAGCGCAAGAGGTTTATGAACAAATTATGAATTTGCGGTTCGGAGGGTTACTGTTCCGGGGCAGTAACCCGGAGGGGCTTAAACTATCCTGTTTTTCATCAGCAGGTACATGATCGCTTTTTGCGCGTGCAGGCGGTTTTCGGCTTCGTCGAAGATTTCCCGGGCGTGTTCTTCGAAAACTTTTTCCGTTATTTCTTCGCCCTTATGCGCCGGCAGGCAGTGCTGGATCATACAGCCGGGGTTTGCGAGCGCCATAATGGCATCGTTGACCTGATAGCCCTTGAACGCTTTCCGCCGTCTCAAAGCTTCGCTTTCCTGGCCCATCGACGCCCAGACGTCGGTGAAAATAACGTCGGCTTTAGCAGCGGCGGCCTCCGGTTTGTCTGTCAGTTCAAACCTGCAGTCCGGCACTCCCGCGGCGAAGCTTAAGACCTTTTCGTCGGGCCTGTAGCCTTCCGGGCACGCTGCCGCAACGTCCATGCCGCACTTCAGGCAGCCGACGATCATCGAGTTGGCGACATTGTTTCCATCGCCGATAAAACATGCTTTTAACCCGGCGAGCTTGCCTTTATACTCGCGTATCGTCATGATGTCGGCAAGGACCTGACAGGGGTGGGCAAAGTCGGTAAGGCCGTTTATCACCGGTATAGTCGAATACTCGGCGAGTTCCTCGACTTCTTCCTGCCCGAACGTCCGTATCATTATACAGTCGCAGTAGCGGCTGAGCACGCGCGCCGTGTCCTTTATCGGCTCGCCGCGCCCGAGCTGGCTGTCGGCGCTCGAAAGAAAGATGCCCTGCCCGCCGAGCTGATAGATACCTGTTTCAAACGAGACTCGCGTGCGGGTGGAGTTCTTCGCAAATATCATCGCCAGCGTTTTGCCCGCCGGGAAGTCGTGCTTTTTGCCCGCTTTCCACTCGGCTTTCAGAAAATCGCCGGTATCAAGTATCAGGTTTATATCATCCCTTGATAAATCGAGCAGTTTCAGTAAGTCTTTGTCCACAAGTCAGTCCTCCGATCCTCATTCTGATAGTACCGTTTTTAGTATTGCCAGCCCCTTGTCGATCTCGCTATAAGTGATCGTGAGCGGCGGAAGCATCCGGAGCGCGTCGACCCCCGCCGTCAGAATGAGCAGCCCGTTTTCGACGCATGCCTGCGCGGCTTCTTTTGGGTTCGCCCCGTTGAGCGAAACGCCTATCATAAGGCCTTTGCCGCGTATTTCACCGATAACAGGGAGTTCCCAGCTCTTAAGCGCGTCTTTGATGTACCCGCCTTTTTTTGTGACTTCCGAAAGCGCGGCGTCGTCAAGCTGGCTCAATACCTCCAACGCCCCTGCGGCGGCTATCGGGTTTCCGCCAAAGGTGGTGGCATGAGTGCCGGGCGTCAATACGGCGGAGCATTTCTCATTCGCAAGTATGCCGCCCATCGGCAGCCCGCCCGCTATGCCTTTTGCGAAGCTGACGACGTCCGGGGTTATCCCGTATTGCTGGAAGGCGAACAGCGTCCCGGTCCTGCCGGCGCCGGTCTGGACTTCGTCTATCAGAAGCAGCAGGTCGCGCTCGGCGCAAAGCCCGGCGACGGCGCTTATATAATCGGCGTCAAGCGGCAGGACGCCGCCCTCGCCCTGGATAAGCTCCACAAGAACGGCGCAAATGCCGTTTTCCGGGGTCACCGGTTTCAGGGCGGAAGTGCCGTTTATACCGCCCGCTGTTACCGCGTGCGCGTCCAGCAAAGCTTTCAACGCCTTTATATCATTTGCCGGCACATGTGTAAACCCCTCTGTAAACGGAAAAAAGTAGTTGTGAAACTGTTCCTGACCGGTCGCGGCAAGCGTCGTGATCGTCCGGCCGTGGAAACTCTGCACGAGGCTGATTATCGTGCTTCTGCCGGGGCCGTATTTATCGAATGAGTATTTACGGGCGAGTTTTATCATGCCCTCGTTGGCTTCTCCGCCGGCATTGGAGAAAAATACATTCTTCATGCCTGTGCGCCGCGTGAGTTCCCTCGCGAGCTTCGCATACGGCTCCGAATAATAGAGGTTTGATATGTGCTGGAGTTTTTGAGCCTGCGCGTATATCGCGTCCGCCCATTTTTTGTTGCCGTAGCCTATCGAGTTCACGCCTATTCCGCTTGTAAAATCTATATATTCCCCGCCCTCCGGGCTGTAGAGCGTCGCGCCTTCGCCGTGGTCTATCGCAACGTCGAACCGCCCGTATGTCTGCATAACGCTCTGCGCGTCAAGGGCTTTTATCTCATCGCTGTTCATTAGATCATCTCCTTAATATATCATCGTTCCGGCGCCTTCGTCGGTGAGCATTTCTATAAGTATCGAGTGCGGTATGCGGCCGTCGAGGATGTGCGTTCGTCGGACGCCCCCCGCGACTGCGTCCGCGCAGCATTCCACTTTTGGTATCATGCCTCCCGCGACTATGTCCTGCGCCTTCAGACCCTCGATATCATTCGATTCGATCTGCTTGATCAGCGTTTCTTCATCATCTTTCACGCGCAGCACCCCGCGCGTGTTTGTCAGGAGGATCAGCTTTTCCGCGCCGAGGGCGATCGCGAGCTTCGCGGCTGCCGTATCGGCGTTGACGTTATAGGGGGTATCGTCGTCGACCCCGAACGCGACCGTCGCGACGACCGGTATATGCCCCTCGTTTATCGCCTGCAATACCACTTCGGGGTTGACATTTGTGACGTCGCCCACGTAACCGTAATCCTCGCCGTCGCCGCCCGACATCTTTTTCGCTTCGAAAAGCTTTCCATCAAGCCCGCAAAGCCCTATGGCGCTGCCGCCTTTACGCACGATAGTCGCCACGAGGTCTTTATTTACTTTTCCACACAGGACGCTCTGCACGACTTCCATCGTTTCCGCGTCTGTGTACCTTAGGCCATTCACAAACCGCGATTCCATGCCCAGCCTGTCGAGCATGTCGTTTATTTCCGGCCCGCCGCCGTGGACAAGCACGGCGTGTATCCCGACAAGCTGCAGCAGGATGATATCCTCTATAACGGCGTCGAACAGCTCCGGGCTTATCATGGCGTTGCCGCCGTATTTGATAACCACGACTTTTCCTGTAAATCTCTGAATATAAGGCAAAGCCTCAACAAGCGTCTGCGCCCTCTCAAGATTGTTACTCATGTTCTATAGTCCCCATTGATTTTAATATAATCATATGTTATGTCGCAGCCCCAGCAGGTGCATTCCGCAGCGCCGCCGCCCATGTTGATATCTATCATTATATCATGTTCGGTAAGGATTTTCTTTGCAAATTCCTCGTCGAACTGTACCCCGCGCCCGTTTTCACAGACGTTTATACGGCCCGCTTTTGATTCGAACGTTACATCGACGCTGTCCGGGTCGAAATCGACGCCGGAATACCCCATGGCGCAAAGCACGCGCCCCCAGTTCGCGTCCGCCCCGAATATCGCGGCTTTCAGCAGTGTCGAGGATATCACTGATTTCGATAACGCCTCGGCGTCCGCTTCGCTTTCCGAACCGCTGACCCTGCAAGTTATCAGGTGCGTCGCGCCTTCGCCGTCGGCCGCCATCATTATCGCAAGCTGCACGCAAAGCGCGTTCAGCGCTTCGGCAAACGCGTAATAATCCGCGTCCGGGGCGTTGATCTCGTCATTTCCCGCCAAACCGCTCGCGAAAAGACTCAGCATGTCATTGGTGGATGTGTCGCCGTCGACAGAAATGCGGTTGAAACTTACATTCGCGGCGCCGGCAAGGGCTTTTTTGATCATTGCCGGGCTTATTGCGCAGTCGGTGGTAAGGAACGCGAGCATCGTGCCCATGTTGGGGTGGATCATACCGCTGCCTTTGGCGATGCCGCCGATTTTGACAGCTTTCCCGCTCAGTTTGATCTCGACGGCGCACTCCTTCATAGCCAGGTCGGTCGTCATGATAGCCGCAGCCGCGTCTTTCGAACCGTCATACGACAAATGCGAGACAAGTTCCGGCGCGCCATTTTCAATAACCCCGACCGGAAGCTCCTGGCCGATGACGCCTGTCGAAGCGACAATAACGTCCGTCTGTTGGAGCCCCAGCGCCGATGCGACAGCGCCGCACATACGCAGCGCGTTTTCCTCGCCGCGCGCCGCGCAGGCGTTGGCGTTTCCGCTGTTGGCTATCAGGGCGCGGGCACGGCCGTTTTCAAGATGTTTTTGCGTCACAAGGAGCGGCGCCGCCTTTACGACATTTTTTGTATAGACCGCGGCCGCCGCGCAATCGCAGTCAGCGGCTATCAGCGCGAGGTCCTTTTTATCCGTGTTGCTGGTCTTGACGCCGACGTGTACCCCCGACGCTTTGAACCCTTTCGCGGCGCATACGCCGCCTTCTATGAATTTCATTGCAATCAAACCTGCCTTTTTGTCACATGTCTCTATGGATATTCTAAGTAGTTATTTGCTAAACGGAGCACTAGACGTCTCGTCGTCGGTGTTCTTCTTCGCTCTTGGCGAATATTGTGCCAAGAGAAACTCCCTTGTCTTCATTCATTCCGAGCATAATATTCATATTCTGCACTGCCGCGCCTGAAGCGCCCTTGCCGAGGTTGTCAAATCGCGCTGTTATCGTTGTCGCGCCGTCGTTCCCGCTTATTGTGAGTTCCAGCGCATTCGTGCAAGTGCCCCAGTTGCTTTCAAGCAACCCGCTTCCCGGCGCAGCGGCAACCGTTACAAAACGCTCGCCCTTATAATAGGCTGCCAGCTTATCGCGTATGTCCGCCGTTGCTGGTTTTCCGTTAAGCATATCGTTATGAAGCATTATCGTCACTGCCATCCCGCAATAGTAATCATCGACGATCGGGCAAAACACCGGCGGCTTTGACAGCCCCGTCACAT
>Ga0082212_10007177_pt1 | contig 14803 bp, 14 predicted proteins | sample TergutNt197P3_FD_71548 | JGI IMG/M metagenome (GOLD analysis project Ga0082212, IMG submission 71548) | Neocapritermes taracua P3 segment gut microbial communities from Petit-Saut dam, French Guiana - Nt197 P3 | ecosystem: Host-associated > Arthropoda: Insects > Digestive system > Gut ... | reverse complement strand
GAAGGCGACGAAGTCGTAGCGATGGATCTCGCCGAACAGGACGCGCAGCTCCTGGTGGTTTCGCAAAACGGGTACGGCAAAAAAACGCCCGTCAGCGAATACAAAACACAAAAGCGCGGCGGCATGGGCGTACTTACATACAACAAAGCTATGTTCAAAAAGACAGGCGCTCTCGTTGGGGCGGTCACCGTCACTGACGAAGACAATATCATGCTTATCAACTCGGACGGCATACTTATCCGGGTCGAAGCTTCGGAAATATCGAAAATGGGGCGCGCGACCAAGGGCGTGAAGGTAATGAACGTATCGGAAGAAACGACGATCATTGCCATGGCAAAGGTAGCAAAAGAGGATGAAGAGGATACCTGAATCCGGGTAGGAAACGAGGTGAAAGAATGGCACTTACCATAAACGCAAATAACAATGCTGAAGAGGGCATCTGGGAATTCAAGCTTGTCGGAGAAGTCGACATCTCCAATGCGCATCTGTTCAAAAAACAACTCGAAACCGCGCTGGCCGAAAAGAAACAAAACATTACCATCGATCTGTCGGAACTTGGCTATATAGACAGTACCGGGCTTGGTGTAATCATAGGCGCGTACGGCTCGATAAAAAAAGACGGATACAGCGTTAAAGTAACCAGCCCCAGAGACAATGTAAAAAAGCTTCTGAACATTTCAGGGTTAGATAAGATTCTTTGCTGACTGCTTAAGAAAGGAAACAATCATGGCCCATCGATTGAAAATGAACGTTCCGGGATGCCCGGAATATGTTGGGACGGTCCGTATCGCAATTGCCCATGCAGCGAGCCGCGTGGGTTTTGATATTGAAGCGCTTGAAGACATAAAAGTTGCCGTATCGGAAGCGTGTAATAATATTATTTGTCATGCTCACGATGATCCGGACTTCACTTACGAAGTCCATATGGATCTTGAAGATTCCAAGGTCACCATATTTATTAGAGATAAAGGCTCCGGATTCGGACTGGAAAATTATATCGAACCCGATCCCGAAGAAGCCAGAGGAAACGGTTTGGGGATTTTCATTATTAAAGCGCTGATGGATGAAGTAGACATTCACTCAGAGCTTGGATTGGGTACCGATATAAGGATGACCAAGTATCTGAAACTGGAAACAGTTTGAAAATATACTGTTGACAGGGGATTAGTAAGTGGCGGAGGCGGATCACAAGGCGACAACGGAAGAGCTCTTCCGGGAATACCAAAAAACAAAATCACAGGAGATTCGGAACGAAATTGTTGAACAGAATCTCTATCTGGCTGAAATCCTTGCGCGGAAATATCTCGGAAGAGGTTCTGATTACGAAGATCTCTATCAGGTTGCCTCATACGCTTTGGTATTGGCAGTAGACAGATTTGATCCCGACAGAGGCGTTCAATTCGCGTCATTCGCCACACCGACTATCATTGGGGAAATCAAGAAATACTTCAGAGACACCATGTGGTCGCTCAAAGTACCAAGAAGGCTGAAAGAAACGTCGATTCGTATCATTGAAGCAAAAGACCACCTGCGGGAAATCAACGGCCACGTGCCGACCGTACAGGAGCTCGCCGAGTATCTGGAGGTTTCCGAAGAAGAAATCCTGGAAGCGCTGGAAAGCAGCAGGGCATACATGACTTACTCGCTCGATCAGGACCATGAAAACTCGGAAGACAGGGATGTCTCACAGTTTGAAAAATTTATCCTTGATGAAGAAAAAGGATATGAACAATTCGAAACGTCCAGCATACTTGACAAAGTAATTTCAGAGCTTTCGCCAAAAGAAAGGGAAATCATCAGAAAACGTTTTTTACAGGAAGTCACCCAGCGGGAAGTGGCCGAAGCGCTCGGCATCAGCCAAATGACCGTCTCGCGCATTGAAAAAGCGATGAAAGATAAATTCCACAAGGAATATATTAGATGACAAATAAAAGTATCCGCGTATTTTCCGGAGTCCAGCCAACCGGCAATATTCATATAGGGAATTATCTGGGCGCCCTGAAACAATTCGTTTCACTTCAGGACGAAGGGGAATGTGTATATTGCATAGTCGACCTGCACGCGATTACGCTGCCGATAGAACCCGGCGGATTGCACGAACACATATTGGATGTCGCGGCACTCTATATCGCCGTAGGGATTGACCCGAAAAAGTCAATTATTTTCGTACAGTCCGATGTGCCCGGCCACGCGGAACTGTCCTGGATACTGACATGCAATTCTTATACGGGCGAACTGTCGCGCATGACGCAGTTCAAAGACAAAAGCAGAGGAGGCGATTCCGCGCCTACCGGCCTTTTTGTCTATCCGGCGCTGATGGCTGCCGACATCCTGCTTTACGATACGGATGTAGTGCCCGTCGGAAACGATCAGAAACAGCATATCGAACTTACGAGGGATCTCGCGATCCGCGTCAATAACCGTTTTGGCGAAGACACATTTGTCGTACCCGAGGGGCGTTTTTTGAAAGAAGGCGCCAGTATAATGGCGCTGGACGACCCGACTTCAAAAATGAGCAAAAGTTCGGAAAGCGAAATGAGCAGGATTTGCCTTTTGGACGATGATGCAAAAATCAAAAAGGCGATAATGCGGTCGACCACCGATTCAGACGGAGAAATCCGTTATGATACCGAAAACAAACCCGGCGTCAGCAATCTTCTAAGCATGTACAGCGCTTTTTCGGGCAGAAACATTGCCTCGCTTGAAAAAGAATATGCAGGACAGGGTTACGGCGCATTGAAAAAAGATCTTGTTGGCGTTACAATTGAGGCTCTTGATCCGATACGGGAACGCTTCAAGGAAACGCGCTACTCTGAAGATATCGTCAAAACACTCAGGGACGGCGCGGAAAGAGCCGGAGAAATATCCGAAAAAACAATGAAACGCGTCAAAGACAAGTTCGGCCTTGGAACCGGAATATAGACAACAGGAACACAGCGGAAAAACATGAAAATCGATTTGAATCAAATAAATGAAATTGCGGGGCTCGCTCAGATAGAGCTTACTCCTGACGAAACAGAGGAGCAAAGAAAGGATCTTGAGAGGATTTCCGCGTATACGGAAAAACTTGCAGAACTTGATACGACAGGCCTGGCCGCGCGCGCGCGCCCCTTCGGAAAAACGGAAGCCTTCGGTGAAAACCGTTTTCGTTCGGACGAAGTGACAAATAAGGACAAAACTGATGTGTGGACCGCGGCGGCGCCTGACAGCAAGGGGCCATATATAAGGGTTCCCCGGACAGTGGAGGATTGATGGATACAAGCATTAGAAATCTGACAGCGCTCGAACTCGGGGAATTAATAAAAAACAAAAAAATCAGCAGTGTGGAAGCAGCCCAAAACTATCTTGACGCCGCGAAGCTGGATTTCGAAAAAGCGCCCTGCGACGAAACGAAAATAAACGCTTTTACCGGGATAACCGAAGAAAACGCGCTTGCGGCGGCGAAAGCCGTACAAAAGCTTATCGATAAAGGGGAAGACCTTTCCCCGCTCGCGGGCGTACCGGTTTTGATCAAGGATAATATCTGTACCACCGAAGGATATACTACAGCCGCGTCAAAGATACTGGGAGGCTTTAAATCGCCTTTTGACGCGGACGCCGTCACGAAACTGCGGGCGGCAGGCGCGGTCATCATCGGAAAAGCAAACATGGACGAGTTTGCCATGGGCAGCTCGACGGAAAACTCATGCTATGGATTTGTCCGCAATCCATGGAACCTCTCGCACGTACCCGGCGGTTCGTCCGGGGGCAGTGCGGCCGCTGTTACCGCGGGACTCGCTCCTTACGCGCTGGGTTCCGATACCGGCGGATCAGTACGGCAGCCCTGCGGCTTTTGCAACCTGACCGGTATCAAGCCGACTTACGGCAGCGTATCCCGACATGGGCTTATAGCCTACGCGTCATCCCTGGAACAGATAGGACCGATGGCGCTTGACGCGAGAGATCTGGCGGTAAGCCTTTCGATCATCTCGGGAAGGGATGAACGTGACACTACTTCTTCTATAGAGAAACCGTTTGATTTTTGTGACATTCTCCACGGATCAGGCAGTGATTCTCTGGCGGGAAGAATTATTGGCCTACCCAAAAGCTACTTTGATCTGCCGGAATTGAATGAAAACGTTAAGGCGCTGGTTCTTGAAGCGGCCGAAACCATGCGTTCGCTGGGAGCGGAAATCAGGGAAATAGAACTTCCTCTGCTCGAATACGGGGTACCGGCATACCTTGTGATAGCCTGCGCGGAAGCAGGCTCAAACCTCGCGCGCTACGACGGGGTCAAATACGGGCACAGGTCCGCCGCCGCTGAGACAATAGAAGAAGTTTACTCAAAATCCCGCGGAGAAGGATTCGGCGCCGAAGTAAAAAGACGGATTATCTTCGGTTACTTCGTGCTGTCAAGCGAAAACTTTGACACATATTTTCTACAGGCGCAAAAGGTCCGCGGGATGATACAGGAAGCGTACGACCGCGCGCTTGAGGATTGCGACCTGATCCTAACGCCCGTTTCTCCTACTACAGCCTACGGTATAGGCGAGCGAACAGACGACCCGATAAGCATGTATTTGGGAGACATATATACAGCTTCACTAAACCTGACCGGGCTTCCCGGCGCGGCCGCGCCATGCGGTTTCAGTAAAGACGGAATGCCTGTAGGTATGCAGCTGACAGGAAAGAAGTTTAATGACGGCCTGATACTTGACACGATAATGCGCTACCAGCAGGCGACGGACTTTCATAAAGCAAGACCGAGCATATCGCGAAGAATTTTTAGCGAGATACAAGCGGAGGGTGAGCGCTGATGGCCTGGGAAGTAGTAATCGGACTGGAAGTCCATGTTGAACTGTCAACAAATACAAAAATATTCTGCGGATGCAGCACAGCGTTCGGGGATAGCCCCAACAGCAATACCTGCGAAGGCTGTATGGGCCTGCCCGGCACGCTGCCGGTACTGAACAAAGAGGTTTGCGAAAAGGCGATAGCTGCGGGGCTCGCGCTGAACTGTACGATAGAGCCGTACAGCGTTTTTGACCGGAAACATTATTTTTATCCTGATCTGACCAAAGGATATCAGTTATCACAGTACTATCATCCTTTGTGCAAAAATGGCCGGGTTGCCGTGGATGTAAACGGTGTGAAAAAAGACATAAGGATCAACCGTATACATATTGAGGAAGACGCCGGAAAGCTCGTACATGAGGCTGGATTCTCCCTGATCGACGGAAACAGAGGCGGAATGCCTTTGATAGAAATCGTTTCGGAACCGGATCTGCGCGGCGCGGACGAGGCGGAAGCGTATTTGGAAACGCTGAGGGAAACACTGGTCTATACTAATGTCTCGGACTGCAAAATGCAGGAAGGCTCTATGCGGGCGGACGTGAACATCTCGGTACGTGAAGAGGGCAGCGAAAAATTCGGCACTCGTACGGAAATCAAAAACATGAACTCGATCAAAGCCATCCGCCGCGCCATCGAGTATGAGGAATCAAGGCATATAGAAGCGCTTGAAACGGGCCTGCCGCTTGTTCAGGAGACGCGCCGCTGGGACGACAACCTCGGAAAAAGCTTCTCAATGCGAAACAAGGAAAACGCGCAGGACTATATGTATTTCCCCGATCCTGACTTGCTGCCGCTCCATGTCGGGGATGAGTGGGTCGTCCGCGTTAAGGAATCTCTCACTGAAATGCCTGCTGCAAAAAGAGACAGGTATGTGAGAGACTTCGGAATAAATGAAAAAGCGGCGGAAGTATTGACAGCCGAAAAGAACATAGCGGAGCTTTTTGACAGTGTTGTTTTCGAACTGGGTGAAGTCAGCGGAGAAAAGCGGCTGCCGCAGAAATCGGCGGCAAACGAAGCCGCGAATCTGGTAACGGGCGATATTCTGCGTCTTATCCGTGACAGCGGAAAAGAAGCGGACAAGATAAAAATCGACGCGGAAAAGCTCGCGGCCGTCATTATGATGGTGAGTGAGAAAAAAATCAACCGCTCGGCGGCGCGGGAGATAACCGAAGAGATATTCAAATCAAATGCGGATCCCGTGAAATACGCCGCCGAAAAAGACCTGCTGATCATCAGCGATGACGGGGAAATACGAAAGGCCGTAGAAAAAGTCCTTCTGGAAAATCCAAAGAGCGTATCGGACTACAAGAACGGCAAGGAAAAAGCGTACGGATACCTTGTCGGGCAAACGATGCGCGGGCTTGGAGGAAAGGGAGACCCCGAGATCGTCAACAGGATGCTGAAGGAGCAGCTGGGAGTAGACAGCGAGGCTCACGATGAGGCTCACGGCGGAGTTCGCGATGAGGCTCACCGCGAGGATTCCCTACGATTTGACGGGTCTCTTCCTGCGGCTTCGCAAGGTGAATCATTCGGAGAGGCAACCGCCTCGTCATCGAACGCAAATCTCCGGGAACCCGTCGCTCGTGAGCCTGATGATAAGCCAAACAGCGAAGCTGACAGCGAGGCTTCTCACCGCAAGACACGGACCGCCGGCTCCGCTTCAACCGATGCGCTCGCTTCAGACAAGCTATGTCGGCCCTCCTCCGCCTCAACCGATGAACTTGCTTCAGACAAGCTATGTCGGCACGCCTCCGCCTCAGACTCGCTCGACGAAAGCCCGTCATCGCGTGCTCCGCGTAGCGGACAACGAGGAACGATAGTGACGAAGTCGCGAAGCAATCCAGAAAACGGCGGTCTTCCTCCGCTGAAAACTTCGCTAAGATACCGCGACATGACCTGCGGAGACCTGAGGCCCGAACATATCGGGCAGACGGTCAGGCTTGCGGGCTGGGTAATGACTATACGCGACCACGGCGGGATAGAGTTTCTGGATCTGAGAGACCAATACGGGATAACGCAGATTTCCTGCAGCGCGGAACTGATTGCGGGGATCGGAAAAGAGTTTTCGATAGCGGTTAAAGGAAAGGTGCTCAAACGCGATCCGGAAACCGTGAACCCGAATATAGTGACGGGAGATGTCGAAATCAGGGCGGAGGAAATAGAGATACTCGGGCCCTGCAGGCCGACCCTGCCGTTTGAAATCAATCATTCGCTTGAAACAAGGGAAGAACTCAGGCTCAAATACAGGTATCTCGACCTGAGAAACCCGAAAGTCAGAGACCATATCATACTCAGGGGCAAAGTTATTCACAAACTCAGGGATGAAATGGAAAAACTGGGCTTCACGGAAATACAGACCCCAATTCTGGGCAACTCGTCGCCTGAGGGCGCAAGAGATTATTTGGTGCCAAGCAGAAAACACAAAGGCATGTTTTACGCTTTGCCTCAGGCCCCTCAGCAATTCAAACAGCTGCTTATGGTAGCGGGCTTCGACAGGTACTTCCAGATAGCGCCCTGTTTTCGTGATGAAGACGCGAGGCTCGACCGTTCGCCGGGCGAGTTTTACCAGCTTGATTTTGAAATGGCATACGCTACGCAGGACGATGTTTTAGCAGTCGCGGAAAGAGTGCTTACTACGACTTTTGAGGCATTCACCGACAAAACGGTGTCAAAACCGCCGTACAGGAGGTTCACATACGCCGAGACCATGCTGAAATACGGAACGGACAAACCGGATCTGAGAAACCCTCTTGAAATAATAGACATCTCGCAGTTTTTTGAGAATACCGAATTTGCGCCTTTCAGAGGCAGGACAGTGCGCGCGATCAGAGTGCCCGGCGCGGGCGGGCAATCAAAATCATGGTTTAAAGACATGGAAAAATACGCGCTCGGCATCGGCATGAAAGGGCTGGGCTATATCACCGTACAGGAAGACGGGACATTCAAAGGCCCCATCGACAAGTTCCTGACCGACGGGCAAAAAACCGAGCTGTATTCGCTCGCAGCGCTGGAGCCGTCAGATATACTGTATTTCATCAGCGACGATCCTGAAAAAGTTGCCGGACTAGCCGGGCAAATAAGGACCGAGCTTGGGAAGAGGCTTGGGATCATAGACGGCAGCCGTTTTGATTTTTGCTTTATCACGGATTATCCCATGTACGAATTGAATGAAGAAACAGGGAATATAGATTTCACGCACAATCCGTTTTCGATGCCGCAAGGTGAAATGGAAGCGCTTCTCACAAAAGACCCGCTGGAGATTCTCGCGTGGCAATACGATATCGTATGCAACGGGGAGGAGCTGTCTTCCGGCGCGGTCAGGAACCACCGGCCCGACATCATGGTGAAAGCTTTTGAAATAGCCGGCTACACGGAGAAAGATGTTGAAGAAAAATTCGGCGCGCTTTACTATGCCTTCAGCTACGGCGCCCCGCCGCACGCTGGGATGGCGCCCGGCGTTTCCAGAATCGCCATGCTGCTTGCGGGCGAAGAGAATATCCGTGAAGTAATAGCATTCCCGATGAACTCAAACGCTCAAAACCTGATGCTAGGTTCGCCCGGCGAAGTGACGGAGCAGCAGCTCAGAGAAGTCCATATCAAAATCAGAGACTGACGTTACCCTTTATTCTTTCGGAATTCGCCATTTTGACGGCCAAAATCTATCATATAGCTTGAAACAAACAATCAGAAGCAGCCCCGCGAGCAGCCATCCGGCTATGACGTCGGAGGGATAGTGTACGCCGAGATATAGTCTGGAAATACCGATGGATACCGCGAGAATCACAAATATTATCCGCAGGATAAATGCTGCGCGCAGCCTGTCTCGCGAAATCAATACACGGCCGATCAATACGGCCATAGCAAGCCAGAGAATTAAGCCGGTATTCGCGTGACCCGACGGAAAGCTTTGGAAAAATTCATTTTCCGGAAGTTCTATCAGCCAGAATGCCTGATCCGGCCTGGGCCTGGCAACCAGGGTTTTTACCAGCGTTTGCACTCCCCAGCCGGCAGTTGTCATCAATGCTACAGGCAGCCCCGCTTTCATACGCCCCGGCAGTATTATCAGCGCGACAGATACTACGATCACAGTAGAAGGATTTCCGATAAAGGTAATCGCGCGAAAAACCGCGGTCAGCGAATCGTTCCTTATATCATAAAAAAAACCGAGAATCCGTTCGTCAAAAATCAAAACGCGCCCGGTCACTACGAACCAGACGTCAAGCGCAAACAGCGCCGCCAGAACCAGCGCAAAAACCCATTTCAGCCAAGCTTTTTCCACTCTTCGTGTTTCGCGCGGATCAGAGCTTCGATATGATCAGATAGTTCAGTCTCTTCTGTCTTCGCGCGGCCCTTTGTTTCGATGGGCTCAAAGGCATGAAAGCGAATGACGCCGGGATGGGGATAACCGCTTGCCTCAAAACAATCCCAGCTGCCATTAATGGCGACAGGTACGATTGGAATTCCCGTCCGCAGCGCCATCCTGAGGCTGCCCTTCGCGAAAGGTCTGATACCCTGGCCCTTGGCCCTGGAGCCTTCAGGGAAAATGACCAGTGAAAAACCGCGTTTCAGCATATCCTCGCCTTCCGCGAAAACTTTCACAGCGATTCTAGGATCGTCGCGCTCGAGCATTATGCTGCGAATCCGCACGATCCATTTAGAGAAAATAGGTATTTTCGCAAGTTCATCCTTGGCTACAAAGCCAAACTGCTTATCCCTTACAGCGTCCATAAACGCGGGTATATCCCCGTAGCCTTCATGGTTTGAAACAAAAAGAACGCCGCCTTCGGGAAGTACTATATCGTCCGTTCGTTCAATACGTACGCCCCAATGCGATAAAATCCTCGGCCCCCAATAATTTTCGGCGAGCCGGATAGCTTCCTGTTCGTCGGCGTCACGCCCCTCGGCGCGGGCTTTATCGATCTTGCGCCGGAGCTTTTCTATCGGCGGCAGAGTAGACATAATAAATGCCGCGAAAGATACGGTTTGTAATGCGTTCATGTGAAAATATTATCATATGTTAGAATTAAGTTAAAATAAAAACAAAACCTTGTAATAACAAAAACCAACACCTGAGGAGGAAGGGATGAAGAAACCAGCATTGGTCATAATGGCTGCCGGAATGGGAAACCGCTACGGAGGGTTAAAACAAATCGACCCGATCACCGAGCAGGGTGAGATCATCATTGATTTTTCTTTGTACGACGCGATGCTCGCGGGTTTTGAAGACATAGTTTTCATAATAAAGAGAGAAATCGAGGAAGACATACGCGCACTGATAGACGGCAAAGCCGGCAGGCGTTTGAATATCACATATGTATATCAGGAGCTGGGAGACTTGCCTCCGGGCTATAGTGTACCCGAAGGAAGAGTCAAACCCTGGGGGACGTGCCACGCGGTACTTGCCGCAAGATCTGTTATAGACGGTAATTTTGCCGTGATCAACGCAGATGATTACTATGGGCCGCAGGCGTATCGCTTGATGTACGAAGAGCTTCTATTTGCGGACGATACGGACAAATATGATTTCTCGATGATCGGATACAAACTCGCGAACACCCTTACCGAATACGGCAGCGTAGCGAGGGGCGTCTGCGTCATTGGAGAAGACGGCAATCTGGCCGGTATAGATGAACGGCTGAAGATCATGCGGCGTGACGGAATCATTCAATACGAAGATGATGAAGGCTGGCACAAAGTGCCGGAAATGGCGACCGCCTCGATGAATTTTTGGGGCTTTACGCCGTCGATTCTTTCGGAAATGGAAAAAGGCTTGCCCCTGTTTTTGGACAAAACACTGAAAGATAATCCTCTGAACGGAGAGAATCTGCTGCCGCGTGAGGTAGACGAACTCCTTGGTGAAGGGCGCGCGGCAGTCAAAGTACTTCACACAAATGACAGATGGTTCGGCATTACCTACAAAGAAGACAAAGAACACGTAGCGGCCTCTCTCAGAGAAAAAAAGGAAAAAGGCCTTTATCCCCAAACCCTCTTTTGACCAAATGATGGGGCAAAAGAGGATATGAGCGATACGTTGGCGAACCATATTTTTCGGTTTTATAGAAAAAGGGTTGAAGTATTTCACATTATATAATATAATGTAACTAAATATCAGTTACAAAGCCCGAGCGAGATAATCATGAGTACAATTGACAAGTTAAAGCAGGATTTGAAGGGGCGTCCAAGGACCTTTAATTGGAGCGACATGAGGAGATTACTATTGAGTGTTGGATACGCGGAGAATACCAGCGGGAAAACATCGGGGTCGCGATTTCGGTTTACACATAAAACTGCTGTGCCTATTGTTTTACACAAACCGCATCCGGGGAATGATATGAAGCAATATGCAGTAAAGCTTGTTGCAGAATTGCTGGAACAAGAGGGATTATTATGAGCGAAAATTTACTTGAGTATAAAGGATATTGCGGAAGTGTTGAATACAGTGCGCCGGATCGGTGTTTCTATGGAAAAGTATTGGGAATTCGCGCACTTATAACGTATGAAGGAACTGACGTGGATACAATTGAGAAAGAGTTTCAGGCAAGTGTCGATGAATATCTTGAGTTATGCGAGCATGAAGGAATTGTTCCGGAAAAGGTATATTCAGGTACATTTCAGGTTCGTGTATCACCGGAAACACACAAGGAGCTCGCAGCTCGGGCTGAAGCAAGCGGGAAGAAGCTTAACACCATCGTAGCCGAAGCTCTCGAAAGCTATACTTCCTCGCATTGATAGACTAAAGGGGACGTACCTTGTGTCGACTAAAGGGGACGTATCTTGTGTCTACAGTCTGAATCATTAACCGCGACTAAAGGGGACGCGACTAAAGGGGACGTACCTTGTGTCTACATGTGACTAAAGGGGACGTACCTTGTGTCTACATGTGACTAAAGGGGACGTATCTTGTGTCTACAGTCTGGGGACTGTGAAATAAAGTATGTAAAATAGTTAAGACCGTAAAGACCTCCTATGATAGCATTTAGAAGTCATAGGAGGTTTCATTATGGCACGAAAAAAACGGCTGACGGAAGACAAGAAGAATCTCATCGCAGCACTAATGCAGGCGTATGAGGTTGAAACTGCAGAAGACGTCCAAGATGCACTCAAAGATCTTCTGGGAGGAACGCTTGAGGAAATGCTTCAAGCCGAGATGACAGACCATCTGGGTTACGAAGAATACGAGCGGTCAGAGAACGAAAATTCCAGGAACGGCATCAAACCCAAAACAGTCAGGAGCAAGTACGGCGAGCTAAATGTCGACGTCCCTCAAGACCGCGACAGCAGTTTTGAGCCGAAGGTGGTGGGCAAACGAAAGAAAGACATCTCCGGCGTCGACGACAAAATCATCGCGATGTACGCGAAGGGCCTATCGACCCGTCAGATCTCGGAACACATTGAGGACATTTACGGCTTCGAGGTGAGTGAGAGCTTTGTGTCCGATGTGACGGACCGGCTCCTTCCGCAAATTGAGGAATGGCAGCAAAGACCGTTGTATGAGATGTATCCGATTGTTTTCATTGATGCAGTTCACTATTCCGTAAAGACAGATGGGGTTGTTAAAAAGCTTGCAGCCTACGTCGCGCTCGGCGTCAACATGGATGGGTACAAAGAAGTCCTTGGTCTTTACATTGGCGCTAACGAAAGCAGCAAATACTGGCTTAGCATCCTCAATGAACTGAAGAACAGAGGTGTTAACGATATTTTAGTCATTTGTGCCGACGGTCTTTCCGGCATGAAGGAAGCTATCAGTGCGGCTTTTCCAAAGACCGAATATCAGCGCTGCATCGTTCATCAGGTAAGAAATACCCTAAGATATGCCGGCGAGAAAAACAAGAAGGAATTCGCCAAGGATCTGAAGCTTATCTATCACGCGCCGAACGAGGAGGCCGGCCATGCCAAGCTGGATGAAGTGACGAAGAAATGGGATAAGCATTACCCCAATGCCATGAAAAGCTGGCATAAAAACTGGGATGTCATCAGCCCGATCTTCAAGTTCTCCGCGAATGTCAGGAAAATCATCTACACGACAAATGCGGTTGAATCGCTGAACAGCACATATCGCCGTCTCAATCGCAGCAGAAGCGTTTTCCCAAATGAAACAGCTCTCCTGAAAGCACTCTATCTTGCTACTCTGGAGGCGACGAAAAGATGGACGATGCCGCTTAGGGATTGGGGCAAGGTGATAGGCGAACTCGAGATCATGTACGAAGACCGATTCCCTGAATGATTCAACTCAGGCAGGTCTTGATCCAAGATGGGGGGTTAGTTTTCGACCGTCCAAATTACGCTCTATTTTTCTTGACTTGCTTGCTCGGGTAAATCATAATGATCGAAACGCCGCCCGAGCTATGTAGGGCTCAGGCGGCGTCAGTAAAAATGTCATAGGAAGTCATTTTACAGAGATTTCTTCACACTCCCACAGTCTGAATCATTAACCGTGTCTACACCAATACTCTATCATTCCTTTGCTTATTCCGGTCACTCTGGCGATTTGCCTGATCGGCACTCTTTCCTCCCTTAGTTTGAGGGCAACCGCTTTCTGTTCCTCTCTAGGTATCCGCTGAAATTCCGGCCCATTCTGAACCCCGCATATCATCCTTATCATTTCCGTAACCGCTTTATCGGCATAGGCTGCACGCCGGCCAATCTTCGGCTCATCAAGCAATACATCCTCTACCAATTCTCGTTCCCTATCCTTGATTGTTGCAATAGGGATAGTCTCGGTTAACGCTATTTCGTCAACAATCCCTCCCCTCTTTCCGAGATATCTTCGGCTGCCCCACTCATAATCAGCCGCATTGTTACAGATCCCTGCCTTCACCGGGTTCTGATAAATATAGACCAGCACTGTCAAAAAGTAATAATCATTCTCAATTGGTTCGCTGCAAAAACGATTTTGAAACAAATGTCCGTTTCGCCCATATTTGCTATTGAACCACTGCGCATAGCGCGTTCCCAACCGCTTGAAAATCTGCGAGATTGATTCGGATCCTTCTTTTATCAGCAAATGTATATGATTATCCATAAGGGTATAGGCATACAATGTGAACCCGGATATCTTTTTTGTAGCGAAGAGAAAATCAAGGAATTGTTCATAGTCTCCAGCCTGCTCAAATATCCTTTGCTGGCCTATCCCTCGCGCCAAAATGTGGTATATGTATGTGCTGCTTTTTTTTCGCTCGATACGTGGCATCATCTCTCCTTGTTATAGACACCAATACTACGCAACTATTAAGACCATACACCTTCTATTATATAATTGCAAGACATAAGGTACGTCCCCTTTTGTCAGGGTTCAGCGGTTTTTTATTACCTAAAATAGTACTTGACAACAGCTGTTGTGTATGGTACCGTAGGGATGGTATATAAAGCACCACGTCAAGCATATGTAAGGTGCCGCCGCAGACAAAAAAGGAGGAATAAAAAATGACAAAAAGAAAAGTATTCTCTGGCGTCGGTTCACACGTGTTTCCGCTCAACCACATCATCATAATCATTCTTAATAGCAGGCAATTTATATGTGATCTCCGTCCAAGTTTTTTGATGACTGACGTGATGGGCCATCTCATTGCCTAAAATACCATACTTGTGGAGAGGACTTCTGGTTGACAGAGAACTTTTGTGTGCAAGATATATCGATGGGATTGGAAGAGTTCCTTCGGGGCAGTTATCTCTTTCACACTTCACAATACATCTGCCAAGTTCTGATAGACGGAATATTTGTGGGTGAAGTTTGAATGCTACAGAACTCAGTCGCTCATAAATTGTAACTTTCTGTCAGTAGTATTATTCGATTTTAATGCACGCAGGGTTATTATTGAGGAGTTGTACTCGAAATAATTATATTACCTAAAATCCACAGACTGTGTAGTGGGTCCCTGTCACCACGGCATGGCGCGTCCTCAGGTTGCGGATAGAGGAACGGCCTCCGATATGGAGGTAGAGATTGCATAACGATGAGCTAAATGGGCTG
>Ga0082212_10007176_pt1 | contig 14804 bp, 10 predicted proteins | sample TergutNt197P3_FD_71548 | JGI IMG/M metagenome (GOLD analysis project Ga0082212, IMG submission 71548) | Neocapritermes taracua P3 segment gut microbial communities from Petit-Saut dam, French Guiana - Nt197 P3 | ecosystem: Host-associated > Arthropoda: Insects > Digestive system > Gut ... | reverse complement strand
TGTCAATTTTATCGTGCTGGTTATTACGGTCGCATCGCTCTTTTTATAGGAGGACAAAAATGAGCAGATACTATCGAATGTTATCACTTTTGGACGTTGATGCTGCGTTGACGGAAAACGAACAGGATTTTTGGAAAGATGTTTTGGCACGCTGTACGGACTGTCCGAGCGATGTTTTGGAAGATGGCGATGAGTCGTGCGATTCCGACTCTGTGGACGTTTATATCCGTAAAGACGGCGTTACTCGGTTTTGCTGCGAGGTTGAAACAACCCTGTGCGGCGGATATTCCGATGACGAATTTGCGGAAGATTTTCGGAAGGCGATGCACCTTCTAACGAAGGACGCAGTGCTGAATTTCAAAGTATCGCTGAGTGCCTATTATTTGGAGCACGATCCTGACCTCGAAATAGAGTACAGCAGGGAGGAGTTGGCGGCATGATGCCGAAGAGCGGCAGGATTTTCCGATTTCCCGCCGCTTCTTTTTAGGTCCGATTGATTGCAATTCGTAAAAAATATGCTATACTTTGCCGAGATTTAGAACACCGCTCGGATTCCGTACCGAATGGATTGGATTTCAGGCGAAAATGCAGGAAGAGGCAAGTTGAACCGATTGGAAATGTGAGGATTTCCATATTTTTTCATTGCAAGTTCGCAATCAATACACACTCAAGGACTCAAGGCTTGCGATGTCGCAGACACACTATAGAAATTATTTTACGATTGACGAAAAATACAAACCTGTGATGACTCGGGAAGAGTTCGCTAAAGAACCGCAAAAATGGTTCAGCTTCTTTCCGCATCAATCGTTTATCGAATTCCTACGCGCGATGCTCAATCAGATGGATCAGTGCCAAAAATCCGTTTGGCTGACAGGAGCGTATGGCACTGGAAAGACCTATGCCGCGCTTGTTTTGCAAAAATTGCTCAATGACACAGATGAGAATATCAAAAAATGGTTTGAAAAACGGAAAAATCAATTTTCTTCAGAAATCATTTACAAATTGTTGCAAAAACATCGAGAGAACGGCATTTTAGCTGTTTTCGAGACCGGTAGCGATGCCGTCGGCGCGAAAGAACAATTCCTTGTCAGAATAGAGCAGGCAATCGTCAGAGTGTTGCAAGAACACAAGCTAAAGAATCCGCCAAGGGGGGATTTGGAAAAAATTATTGATCGAATTCGAGAAGAAAGTAACAACTTTTTTACCACACGAGATGCAATCCAAGATCGTTTGGCTCACTTGAACGTGAGTTACAAAACGTTTCCTGAATTGGAGAAAGGATTGAAAAATGAAAATTTACGCGACGGTTTGTTGAGTGATTCGTTAACCGTTTTACGTGAGCGGGATATTTATTTGGATTTATCTTCTCAATCTCTTCTATCGTGGATCAATGAAGTATTGCAACAGAATGGTAAATCAAAACTTGTCTTCATTTGGGACGAATTTTCTGCTTATGTAAACAAAAACCGCAGTGAATTAAAAACTTTAGAAGAGTTGGCAGAGGCTTCACAGCAGGGAAAGTTCTATTTCATACCCGTAACGCACATGAGCATTGAGGCTTATGTTGCGACAGGATCAGAAAGCGCAAAAAAGGCTAATGATCGCTTTGAATTCAAGGCTCTGGACATGCCGAATGAGACGGCTTTTCGGCTGGTTGCCGACGCATTTCAAGTCAACAAAGATAAGGAACAGGAGTGGGAGCAAGAACGTGTACAACTCTGGCACAGTATAAAGGATGTCGTTGATATACATTTTGGCGATGAAAACGATATTCCCAAAGAGGCATTCAAGCATATTCTGCCGATCCATCCGATGGCGGCTTTTGTTCTCAAGCATCTTGCGACATTTGTAGGTTCAAATCAACGTTCCTTATTTGATTATCTTAAAAACGATGCGGAAGGGTCTGAGTTTCGGCAGTTCATCGAAGAAGGCGGTCCAGAAGTTTTTGGAAAACAATTTTTGACAGTTGACCACCTTTGGAAATACTTTGCCGAAAGGGATGATTTAGGTCAGGACGAGAAATTATTCGAAATAAAATCGGAATACGGGCGGCACTCTGCAAACATACAGCAAGAAGATGAAAGACGGGTTTTCAAAACGGTTCTATTGTTTTCATTATTGAGACGATTTCAGCAAGGTGCCCACCGTCTTCTACAACCAACTGTGGATAATATTGTCCAAAGTTTCAAAGGAGATGGCGCACTTCAAGGTGTCGACGCGGTTATCAAGCAACTTGCAGGAAAAGGTTGTTTTCACATTGTTGATGGGCGTTGCGAAATGTTCCGTTCAAACATCAATGAAAAAGAGTTAGAAAAGAGAAAGAGCGAGTTGCGTTCAAAATTTAGTGGACTTGTTCTGTCAAAAACAAAAGATGCGATTGAAAAGAAAATCAAGGATTTAAATGTCGCTGGCGACCGTTTTGTTGTGCGAGTTGATAGCGTCGATACCATTTCGATTAACACTCTCAACAGCATCCGCAACAAATTTGCACCCAACGATGGCAATCAAATTCTGATCCAGTTTATTCTTGCCAAAGACGGAGAAGAAAAATTGACAATACCAGATAAGATTCAAATGCTTGCCAAACATTTTCACGATCACCGAATGGTCTTTTTTACAGTGCCGATTACTTTTTGTGAAAATAACACGCAGCATTGGGAAGAATACATTACGTACTGGGGGCAAAAAGAGTTGGCATTGGATGAAACAGAGAAACGGCGATATAAAGAGGTTACGGATAAATGGGACGAAGAATGGCATCGACAGCTTGGTGACATAAACCAAGCAATCACCGGTTATAAACCGAACAAAAATGGTTCACCAGAAGTTCAGCAAAGCCTAAAATGGGGAACAACATTAAAAGATTATCTTTTTAATTTTCGCGACCAAACATTGCCTGATTGCGTGGACAAATATAGTGGTTTTGGTCCAAGCGTTTTTGCTGCTCCATCTGGATTGAAAATGTGGGCAGAATCGGGAATCACCTTTTTGCCTAAACAAGCAACAGGACAGGCAACCAAAGCGTTCAAAGATGCTTCGATCAACGGCGATAAAGATTGGTTTGAAAACAACCCACAGCATCCGCTGACAAAAATGCGGGACTTGTGTCACGACAAGTTGAAAAATACAGTTGGGAAAAATGCCCATTGTTCGATTCGTAAAATTTACATCGAATTACAACGTTCCCCTTATGGTTTGCGCTGTAATCCCTATTCTGCTTTTGTTCTCGGGTTTGTGCTTAAAGGATTTCTGGAACAAAAACATCCTTTGCAGTGGACTAACGGACAGATCACAAAACCACTCGATGTAGCGACGCTTGCCGAAATCATTGAATCCGTGGTTAAAGACGATGGAAAAAATGACATCGGGGTCGGAGTCGAGAAATTGATTTGCAGGTTATCGAAGGAAGAAAAGACATTCATCGAAAAAGCACCTCGAATGTTTGGTATCTCGACAACGAATGATGATACAGTTGAAACTGTCGTCCAAGCTGCTCAACGGCGAATTGAAGCGATTTCCAGCCGTGTTCCGCTCTGGTGTTTACCGGATTACATTGACAGCCAATCTGATCCACAAGCCGAATTATGCCGCACAATCATTGAAAATTTTTGTAAAGCAAGTGTAATCAGTTCCAAAAGCAAGACCGAAGATCGGAGTAATTATGTCCAGAAGATCGGAGAGTGTCTTCTTCAAACAGATGGGCTTGCGGAAGTCTTTTCCAAGTATATTACCCATGAAAAATTCGCCGAATCTTTCTTTCTCTATATTGACAAGACTGAGCCAATGTTAAGGCAAGTGGCGGAAGAAATTGGCGATCATACGCGAGCGTACAGCAATGCCATCAAAACAAAACTTGTGGTTACAGCTGGTTGGCTTTGGAAAGAAGACGACTATAGCTCCATTATAGCCCGTGTGTTGTGTGAATACCATGTCATCAAAATACTCATGCCGCTTTGTGGTAATCAGTTTATCTCTTATGATAGCGCACTATCTCAACTGAGAAGTGCCGTTTTCCAAAAAAATAAAATTCCTGTTACACTTATTACTCAAGCATATCCAGCGTTGCACGAGTTGGTAAATGCCCTGAACGAACCAAAAGAATGTGATATTTCGGAAAGACTGTTGGAGATTTTACAGCGAGATACAGAATCTCTCAAACATGTCTTTTTATCTACAAATGAAGTCCACATTACTTTCCTTGCTGAAAGACTTGCCGACATTTCTCTAGAAACTCTCAGGGAGATTTATGATACTTTACCGAGCGATGGCGCAAAATCTGATGAGAACTCATTTATCCACCGTGTTCGTGCTATTGCGTCGCAGCATTTGGAACAGTCGCTGACGACACAAATACAAAAACTTTGGTTTGAAAAATCACAAACTCATTCACCGAATGATTGGGCAGAAAAAAATAGCGTGCCGATAGCATTACTCTTCAGTAATGAGGAAATACCGAGAGACATACAGACGGCGATAGAAAAGCCGAAGACGTTTACAACTGAAAAGTTGAAAGCAGTGCTCCAACCATTACAACAATGGACATTACCTGAAATCAGTGAGAAACAAAAAATCATTGAAAACGCAAAACGAACCATCGAAAAACTCTCTGACAGTGAGGCGAAAGCCATATTGAAGTCGCTTTTGGAAAAGCAACCAGATATTGTATTACAATTATTGCAGCAACAATAACATGTATTGCTATTAACAATGCAGCTTGAACAGTATATTGAACTTGCACGCAAAGAAAAATCGTTCGTAGGAACAAGAGTCGTCGTTGTTCCTAACGTTGATGTTGCGCACCAACTGGTTCAATTTTATGAAAGAGATGGTTGCCTAAAAATTCAGTTAGCGGATTGTATTTCCGCAGAAGAATCATTTCTTCCGATGCCTGATGCCGTTTTTCATCAGTTGGCAACGGAATTGAACAAATACGATAAATTACGCATCGTGTACGGGTTACACGCTTATTTGTTTTTGCTCAGTAATGAGAAAAGACATCTGGCATTTGCACAAATAAAGCAACTTGTCGATCAATCATACAATAATGCGATAATCCTTGTTTCTTCGTTCTGGAAAAACGACTTGGAAACAATGTTTTCAAATCCTGGTTATCAATCGGGAAAGCAACTGGTGTTTCTTGAAGGCGACCTGCATATCAAAGATCCTAAAGTTGTTCTTGTTGACAATCGGTGGATTAACATTCAGCCACCCAATTGCGATTCGTTTAAGAACTACCTCAAAACGATTACAGATTTTCCAATAAATGAAGACGAAAAAATTGTTGTTGCTCTACAGGAGAACGATAAAACAATCGCTGGACTTAGTGATGATGTGGTGCAAGTTCACACCATTGCCGACTTTATGAGGCAGTTTTATGCGGTTGATGAAAAATTGCCGGAAAACACTTTGAACTGGATTTTAGGCGAATCACAGCGGTTGAACCTTAAAAATGCTCTTCTTGCGATGCGGAAGACATTTTTTGACGATGATTTGTCCAAAGTTTTGCTAGACGCACCAAAATTCATTGCTGAATGTGATGAACTCAAGCGTCCTGCATTACTTTGGTGTCTGAAACATTCCGTAAAAGGTGATTCTTATCTTTATTCCGTACTAGCCGAACCGGATATGAATGGAGCAAATTTTCTTTCGTATTACGTTGTTCATACCCCGTATAATCTTTTGAAAGACAAAAATGCTACGCGTTTTGCTGAAGAACGATGCGCTGCCATAAAGAAAATTGAAGAAAGAACAGCGGGGTTTATCGGGCAATTTATCGAACGAACAAACACAATTCCTTTGCCGCAACTGTTACCGTGGCTTGGCAATAATACAAAAGCAGAACACCAGGAATTGATCCGACGTTTTGAGGAATTAGGCGACACAAATGTTTACCGGGAATTACAGTGGTATCTTGAAGACTATGATTTTGGAACACCAGAACTGACCAATTATTTTATGAAATACCGCAAGTTCAAACTGCGTGATAAGCTGGATGACCAATTCTGTCGAGAATCGTTTGATCTATCGTCAGTCTCGTCGTTTTCAATTTTTCAGCCCAGGGATTCCGTATTGCGGGAATACTCGCAAGATAAAAAAACAGCATTGCTCATAGTCGACGCAATGGGGGCGGAATACTTGCCTCTTTTGATTGAAATGTCCTCGTTCCGTTCCATAAAAATTGAAAGACAATGCGTCGTCTTGTCTCATCCTCCCACTTCTACAAGGTTTAACCACATTGATTGGTGGAAACATGAGAAGTTATCGGAAATCAAGGAACTTGACAATATCGTGCATGACGGAGCGGAACGCCACCAACAAAAAAAGCACTACGAAAACATCGTCGAAGTGCTGGACAATGTGTTTCGTGAAATCTTCAATGTTATTTCGCGGAACACAGATCGATTTGAACGGATAATTTTAACGGCTGACCATGGAGCAAGTCGGCTAGCGGTTTTAGCCCACGAGGAAAATTTAGCAAGAACATTAGAAAATCCATCAAACGAAAATCCTGACGATTGGCGATTCGTTAAAGTCCAACAAGGAAAGTCTTGTCCTGACGAATTCGTTGAAACATTGGACGGAAACTATTGGGTTGTACGCGGACACAACCGTTTGCCGAAACAAGGCGGAAAACCAAACGAATTACACGGTGGATACACGCCAGAAGAGATGTTAGTTCCATTTATTGTGTTTAGTAAGTCCGCCGACATTACACAATCGAAACCAACGAAGGAACAAACGAAACCACCTATTAAGCAACTTGTAGAAAAAAACGATTTTGACATTTAACATATTGATACTATTATGTATAGCATTGACAAATTGCGTGAAGTCTTTCCCGATACGACGGTCTATAAAGACCCGAATGTGATGGCGACATTTTTGTCTGCCGCCGTTCCCGCATTTTTGCGTGACTGGATACTCAAACGGAAAGCTGGCAATGATGGTCGCATTGCCGATGCCAGTGAATTAAGCACTTACATCGCCGATATTATTCCACGACGCGAACACAAGCTACAGATTGAGGACACTGCCCGATCAAACAGTGAAACAAAAAAGTTTCTCGCCAGAATTGACATTCGTTTTAACATCAAAAGCAACCATTACTCGTTCGAAATTGCCGACTTAGGGATTCAGCATAGTCAAACGCTTATTGAAGATTATATCTGGGATAGAATTAAGGATGAAGTTGTCAACACGTCCGGTGGATGGGGATTGGTTAAACTCGGTTATGCGACTCCAGAGGAAACCGGTAAAACTCAAGGTGGAAAACTAACGTTATTAGAGTATAAAAATTTCTGTCCCTACGAAGTCAATCTTGATGCGTTTCGTGAAGCCCGCAAGGAATTTTCTACCGACGAGTGGATCGACATTATTCTCGGTGCGATTGACTATAACCCGGAAGGGTATGGCGATTGGCTTGAAAAACATACGCTTTTGACTCGTCTTTTGCCTTTTATTGAGCCACGCGTCAATCTCGTTGAGCTTGCTCCAAAAGGAACGGGAAAATCCTATCTTTTTGGTCGAGTGGGAAAATATGGTTGGCTTGCGAGTGGTGGTACATTAACGAGAGCAAAATTATTCTATGACCTTACGGCAAAGAAAACTGGTCTTGTCTCCGCCTATGATTTCGTTGCCATGGACGAGATACAATCAATCCGCTTTGACGATCCAAGTGAAATGCAGGGAGCGTTAAAAGCCTATATGGAAAGCGGTGAGGCAACATTTGGCGGCTCCAAAATTATCGGAACCGCAGGCATCATTTTACTTGGAAATATCCCACGTGAAGATATGGACATCTCAAAAAACATGTTCCGTACATTACCGGAAGTTTTTCGTGAATCTGCTTTGCTTGATCGTTTTCACGGATTCATTGAAGGTAAGAATATTCCGAGGATGAACGAAACACTAAAAATTAGTAATTGGGCATTAAATACAGAATATTTTACGGAAATAATGCATCTTATGCGAAGTCAATCCGAATGTATGCGTTATCGGGCTGTTGTCGAAGCACTTGTAGAATATCCCCAGAGCGTTGATACACGCGATAAGGAAGCTGTTTTGCGAATTTGTACGGCATATTTGAAACTATTCTTTCCACACTGGACAAAACCAGAGCACGTCGAGAAGGGCGAATTTAACCGATATTGTCTGCGACCGGCTGTGAATATGCGAAGCACCATCCGCAAACAATTACAATTACTTGATGCCAAAGAATTTGGAGGCAAAAACATCGCTGCATTTTCGATTCGTGAAATATAATGAAAAAAGAGATCAAGGTACATTGTAAATGCCGATTTTGTGGTAATCCAGTCGATAAAGACACGATTGCATTGAACAAAAAATTAATACACCGCGACACTCCTGCTGATGCAATGGTTTGCATACAATGTATGGCGGGAATTTTAGATTGTACTGAAGAAGATTTACGCAGCAAAATTGAAGACTATAAAAATGAAGGCTGTGCCTTATTTGGCTAAACCATGTGCAAATACAAAGAATTCATCATTCAAAATCGTCCAAACGGTTTTATTTTTGAGCCGATGGCTGTGCGGCTACTTGAAAATGAGTCTGGATTTGGAAAATGGACTGATGATGTACTAGATGCGTTGATGATCCAAATGGTCCAACGTAAAGTGGATGGGATGTATTTTTTCCCCGAACAAATTGCAGAGACAGAAACCCAGATTGAAATGTTTATTGTAGCAGAAGAATGGATTAAGAATTATGGGTGTTTTTCACTTAATGCCCTCCGCCAACGTTTTCAACTGAGAATTCAAAACCTAACTGATGATATGCCTTTCTTTGAAGACTTTTTGAAAATGTTGCCAGAACACGACGCATACAGCGTAGTATGGCATCCTCCACTGCCACCTGGGAAAACGCGACTTGTCCGTGCAATTGGTGCGAACAAGGATATTGCGATAGAAAAACTTGTTTCCCACATCAAGGATATAATTGATGAAAAATATACACTAACTGAGGGACAATTGATCGATTATATTCCTGCATTGGATTCAACATTGCTTGCTACGCTTATCAAAGAACATCTACCATTGGTAATAAAAAAGGAATATGATAGCTGTGTATGGTACTGTAAAAATGAAATACCTATTCCCGATGACCTGACCGAAAAAATTGCATCATGTATTCAACAAGTCGAAGCCTTAGAATTGCCGGTGAACGAAAATGCGTTACATCTTTTATTATCTCTAGCATATCAAACGAACTTCATGCAAACATACGGTATTGCGAATACCAGATCATTTAAGACTTTGATAGAACGGCATTATAGGGGCGTGGAACGAAGATGGAAAGGTGGTGTATTTTTAGTCGAGAGCAACGAGAATTCAGTAGGACAAAACAAGGTTTCAGAGAAATAATGATTGCATATCAATTTTATTTTTTAACAAATTGTAATTAGTAGAATGTACTTGTATAATTGGGATACAGAAACAAATGGTTATGTTCTCGCAACAACGACAGGCTCGTTTGTCGCGAATGAGTTGCGCCCTGTTTTTGCCGAAGAACTATTAACTTACAATTTTTGTGAAAAACTCAAATTTGATCGAGACGAAACTGCTCCGCTCCTTTGGGCACAAAAAAATAGTTTCTTCTATAAAGGCGAGAAAATCATCACACTAGATAAAATCGAATGCGGCAAACAGATTTCCGCCACTTTTTTCTTCGACGGGAAGAAAGCAATTAAAGCATTAAAAATCGATAATTGGATAACAAAGAATATCGAAATACTTGATGCTCTTGTCTTTGATACGCTCAAACGTGTCAAGGAAATGTATGATCAAAACAAAAAAAAGTGTGGCATCAAATACATTGCGTTCAGCGGCGGCAAGGATTCAATGCTTCTTCTCGATTTATGTCACCGAGTTCTGCCACTCACGGTACCTGTCGTATTTAGTGATACAGATATGGAATTGCCTGACACTCATGCCGTGTGGGAGAATGTGCAAAGAGACAAACGGTACGAAGATCGCCCATTTATAAAAGTTAAAACAGAACGCAGTGCTCTCGAAAATTGGCAGTTATTTGGACCGCCAAGTCGGGTGCTTCGTTGGTGTTGTAGCGTTCATAAGAGTGCCCCTGCGATTTTGGCATTAAGAAAACTCTATGGAAGTCCCCAAGATAAACTCCTGGCTTTTGTCGGAGTGAGAGGTGATGAAAGTTTACGCCGAGCAGAGTACGACGACACCGGCGATGGTAAAAAAAGCAACCACCAGATACAAGCAATGCCAATCTTGAACTGGTCGGCGCACGAACTTTGGCTCTACACTTTCAGAGAAAGACTCGTTATCAATGAAGCATACAGAAAAGGAATACCACGCGTTGGGTGTACTTTGTGCCCACAAACAAATAACCGGCAGACAGAGCTCATTCGAGTATTGTATCCGAGTGAGGTTCAGCCTTTTGCAGAAGAAATAGTCAAACAGTCAAGTCGCCCTTTTGAAACGCAAGATGATGCCGATGACTTCGTATATGGCGGCGGGTGGCATGCAAGAAATAACGGAACATATCTATCGAGTGTTATTGATATTCCGGCAATTGAGCAAGAAGAGAACAAGATTGCTTTTGTTATTCCAAAAGAAAAAGAAAAAACATATTTTGAATGGTTAAAGATATTTAGGAGTATTGAAAAACATGAAAACGGGAATTGGACTCTATTTTGCCTAAACGAATATATTGACTTAGAAACTAAAAAATGCGAAAACAATGTACAATTCGTTTTTACTTTCAGGAATACAAAAACAAACAAAGTTATTGTATCGCACTTATCGAAGATTTATTACAAAACGCTTTGTTGTATCGGCTGCAAAACCTGTGAAGCAGAATGTTTTCATGCCGCCATGCGAATTTATCCATTTTCTATCGATACTCAAAAGTGTGTCCATTGCCTGCGCTGCAATGAAAATGATAGCGGTTGTTTAGTTTATCACTCTAGACGAAATACGAAAGGAAAAATTATGACAATATCAGGCGTTGGAAAATATCAAACTTTTGGTCTACAGCCCACATGGATTGCTAAACTTGTGGAACATAAAGAAAAAATACGCGAGAACTTTGGTGCGGGAAAACCGATGGTTGCTTCTGCCATTGCGTGGTTTCGAGAAGCGGGGTTGATCGAAGAAAAGCTCAATATCAATGTGACTCCAATGCTTGGTGTTGCGGAAAAGTTAGGGTCAAACAACTTCCTGCTTTGGCAGTTACTTTTTATGCGATTGGTCAATCACTCTCCACTGGTGAAGTGGTTTATCTGTAACACAGACTTTGAGTCCGTAACCAACAAGAATGAATTAGACCATAAATTGGCTGACGGTGTTTCGTCAAAAGCGACGCGTGACAGTGGGTTAAATTCGTTGTTCGCTATGCTAAAGAACTCCCCACTCGGCACTGGCAATAATCCAATTGTTCGCCTGGACATTCAAGGTAAAACTATCAAGAGTTTAGCACGTTCAGCTATTGTGCCAGACCCTCTTGCGGTGCTGTACGGTCTCTACTTAGCTGGATCGCTTGCAAACCGCAACTCTTTTTCGGTTCGGGAAATGCAGCAAGTTAGTTTTGAAATGCCGTGCATTTTTCCGGTTGGAGCGTTTGGTCTTTCGCGGGAGGATTTCATCCAAATAGTGAACGGCTTGGTGGCAAACTATCCTACCTTTATATCCGGTTCATTCACTCATGGTTTAGATGAAGTGCGTTTATTTACGGAGGAGAAAACTTCTTCCTCCGTAATTGAATTGATACTGAACAATAAATAGCCATTTCCTCGGTAGTGGATTCAAAACTTCATGCCACATTTTCTACAGCGAGCAAGCTGGGCATCAACTTGTACTTGTTTCGGCAACAAGATCATCATTGCCGAACCGCCGATTCGGACTATCGACAAAGGTTCGGTAACAACAGAGTTCATTGCTGCAATGCTCGTGAACAAATACTGCGATCACCTTCCGATGCACCGTCAAGTTGGTCGGTTACTCAAGAGTACAAAAGCAGTCATTGCCGAAAGTTCCATCTGCCGCTGGCGAGATCAAGTGGCAGAGCAATTGGAACAGCTGGTGAATGTGATGAAGGCGAAAATCAAACAATCGTATTGTATCAACACCGATGCTTCGCCTGCTCCGATCCGTATTCCAACAGAAAAGAACAGAATTGTTACCGGTAACACGTATGTTTATATTGGCAGTGAAGAGGCACCATACAATGTATTCGATGTTCAGCCGAACCAGTCGGCAAAACCGATTTACAAGTTCTTGGAGGGATACTCGAACTATGTCCAGTGTGATGCACATGGCAATTACGATTCGTTGTTCGCACCGAAAAATCCTGATGTCGAGCGACCGCCGCCGAAGGAGGCGGGTTGTCACGCTCATTGCCGACGTTACTTCGTTAAGGCGGACGAGGATGAGCCGGAGTGGGGCAGAAAGTTTTTGAATCTTTACAAGAGTCTGTACAAAATCGAAGTGGAAATCAAAGAGGAAACAGTGGATGAACGGCATCGCCGTCGTCAAAGTGATTCCGTGCCGATTTTGGATAAGTTTTTCGACTTGTGCCGCGAATGTTCGAATGAGGCAACAATTCTTCCGAAGAGTCGGTTGGGGCAGGCGTGCGCGTACGCGCTGTCCAATGAGGCGGCGTTGCGCCGGTACTGCACGGATGGTCGGTTGGCAATCGACAACAATGTTTCGGAGAGAACGTTGCGGGAATTCGTTATCGGTCGCAAAAACTGGCTCTTCTTCGGCAGTCCAGAGGCGGCTCGGTGGTCGGCAATCGTGATGTCGGTGTTATCGAGTGCTCGACGGCATGGGCTGAACGAATGGGAATACTTGGTCGATGTGCTGTATCGGCTGAGCGATTTGTCATCGCAGGCGGCGAAGTTGGATTTGTTACCGGATCGTTGGGAAAAATCGCCGACACCGCCAACGGAACTGGCGGCTCTGGTGGCGGAGCGACAGCAAGGATACGCTGGTTTTACAAGTACGCAACCACATCGGACTATATCGGCAAAACTTCACAATCTCTGAACACGCACTTGCTGGAAGGGATACAAATGGTGGGTATCACTGAGTTCTCAATTAGAAATACCGCCCCGGTTGGCTGGTGTTTTCTGCCAACGGGTTTTTCTTACCCCAGAATATCAAAAATTTAGCCCTCCATTTAATTTTTTGAGAAAATCTCCAAATTTGACGTAACATCATTTATATCAATGTGTTAGAGTTTTTGACAAGCACGGTGCAGCTGCTCGTGCCTGAGTGAAAATGGCGGATGGAGCGTGCCGATGGGGAAATTTCGATACACTGTTTTGCAATTTTCTATAAGATTACGGTTTGTAGAAATAAATTTTTACCGTCAGATATTGGCAAAATTAGTACAATGAGCACTGCAAAAGAATTTTATGCACTTGAAATTTATGAGGATTCAAAATACGCTCCGCCGCATGTTTGGTGCCGGACGGATTTGTTTCCGAGTAAAGAAAAAGCGAAAGAAGCACTATTGGATGTGAATACGCGCACGGCATTCACGTGTCTTTATGACTCGCAGTTCATGGAGGAATCACCCAATTTGTTCGAAGGGAATTATGATGACATTGATGATTATGCGAATGCATATTTTGACGGTGTTGAAGAAGTCGTTTACGCGGTCAATTCTTTATTCGCATGGATCAGGGGCGAGCGGGAATCGTGGAACGGGGCACTTGGACTTGAATTCGGTTTCAGTCGGTTCACGGCACACGTTGATTGAAAAGTAGAATTGCTTCGCAATTCTACACTCTGTTTCCGTGTTGTCAAGTGGCCGTGCAATGAAAACGTCCAATTATTAAACGTTTAATAATTGGGGATTCTGTTGCAGTACCGGGCCTTTGTTAATGCGATGGCAACCGTTGCGGGATGTGGCATGTTCGTTTCAAAATAAAGAAATGATTGAAATTAAAATTTCAATCATGTTTAGTGACTATTACGGTACAGCTGATAGATTTTTAATAGAATACTGATTTTCCATGAAAGGTGGATTTGTGGTATAATGTGCGTGGAGTTTTTTATAGGAGTAATTTATGCATGGTTTTGGTAATGTTTATGGTTCGTTTGAAGCAATGGCTGCTGGCACAGGTTCGTTAGCACAAGACTCGATTCAGATGAATGATCGTTCCTCTCAATTTCCTGAATTAGATGGAATGTTGGATTTTGCGGAGTCTTGGGCTAAATCAAACATTGGTAATCCTGATTGGCAAACTGTTCGAGAGGAGGGCTCTGAAATAGTACGTAAGATAGAAAAATATGAATATAATTGGCATATCCATCGCGGCTCCAATCCTATATTATATCAGAGGATAAATGAAGTTGTAAGTCAGGTAAATCGTGTAATAGATCAGTAGAAGTTTATGTCAAATTTTGAAAATGACATTTTTATCTAATAGATAACCACGTATCGCAGTCATGTTCGTTCGTTAATAAAACACAAAAGAACAACAAGCGGAATTGCTCCGCAATTCTACACTCTGTTTTCAAGTTGTCAAGTGGCTGTGTAATGAAAACGTCCAATTATTAAACGTTTAATAATTGGGGATTCTGTTGCAGTACCGGGCCTTTGTTAATGCGATGGAACGGGGCTAGCACGTTGTGGCATATCATTATTCCATGTTTCTGCCTTCAACAACAAAAAAAATTCTTTGGCTTGTTTCCATTGTCTACTGAGAAACAAAGCAAAACGCAAATTTAGCAAAAGCAATCGAAAAGTCATTGGATGTCGAACCCCTAGCGCAAAAAACATAAGGAACAACGAAGCCATATCCGCTA
>Ga0082212_10007175_pt1 | contig 14804 bp, 11 predicted proteins | sample TergutNt197P3_FD_71548 | JGI IMG/M metagenome (GOLD analysis project Ga0082212, IMG submission 71548) | Neocapritermes taracua P3 segment gut microbial communities from Petit-Saut dam, French Guiana - Nt197 P3 | ecosystem: Host-associated > Arthropoda: Insects > Digestive system > Gut ... | reverse complement strand
ACATCAATTCCTATGAGAAATGATAATATCGAAATTATCTCGTAGGTGTTACCGTACTCATTTGTGCCAATATTGTATAGTTCTCTTAGATTCTCCATAATTTTCACTCCGTTAGTTAGTAATTTAGTATGTAGTATTTATGTAGTGGTTGTCTAATTTCACACCTCCTTTGTAATATGAATACATCTTTTTACATGTGTAACGTTTGCTGCGGTCTTGCTACACATTTTACCATATTGGGTATCGTTACAGATGTAGATATTTAATATAAATAAGAAAATTTGACTACAATTCTAGTCGCCACAATGACTTGCTCCAAATATGTATATCACTCGAGTGCTATCTATAGTACTATGTAGCCTTTATTGTGAAAAACCGTGATGTAACAGTTTATATATGTACTGCAAATCTCGGGTTTTTCTATTCCTATAGGCAGGTTTTGTCATCTCATGCTGCTATTTACAGATTACTGTATAGCTGATAGAATCTACATGAGTAAAGAGATAATAGTGAAACAGATGAAGAATGTGAACTGTCGGAATCTGTTGAAAGAGTATATATATGATATATAAGGCGAACAACACAGAAAAAGAATCACCGGATGTTGAGGTCAAAACGGATGCAGTCGAAGTAGTTACTCACGAGACTGTACCCGACTCTTTGAAACCCTCCGGAGTAAATATGTTTATCCGTAGTAATGAGAAAAAACCATCTGTCTATGTAATCGAACCGTCAAAAAGAACCCAAAGAGGTCGTAGATTTGCAGTAATTGCGGTTGCTGTGTTACTTTTCATGCTTAGTGGTTTTATCTTCCAGTATGGTAATCTGGTGGTAGATTCATATACATCGACCTATTCCGGGGGAACGGTTGGCAAGAGCAGGAGAGTAAAGGGAAGTAACTCCTCGGTTGTTACCATCTCATCCGATAATCTGATCTCTATAAGTCTTGTGGCTTCTTCGGTTGAGAAGGACATGAATGTGCGAATTGTGGGTGAAGACTCGTATCCTATCCTAGGACAGGTGTTCCAGATAAAGATTACCTCACCTGAAGGTGAGGTGACTGTATTCACCGATAAGGATAAAACCGGACGATTCTATATCCAAAACTTAGAGAGTGGAGAGTATACGGTAGTCATGCTCCCGGTAGAAGGATATATTACCCCAGAAGCTATATCCGTCGAAGTGTTAGATAAGGTACAGTTTGTTGAGATAGTCAACATCGCCGAGAAGATAGTCCATCAAAAGGATGTAAACTCAGCTACTGAGGATCCTCAGTACAATAATGCGGGTAATGTCGATGCAGGCACTCCGAGTGTATCGGAACCAATGAAGGACACGGTAGAGTTTGTTGAGTCGAAGATAGTGGAGAACAAGAGTTCCAAGTTCTCGGCTCACGTAAATGAAGAAGGACGTTTGTTCACCAGAGAAGGCACCATCACCGATATTATTCCGGTCATTGTAAACGGTTATTTGACTGAAAACGGAGACTACAGTATGTACGAAACCCCAGAACCTGATCCGGAACCCGACCCCGATCCAGAACTGCCAGAAGATAGTGAAGGCGGAGACATTGACCTGTTTGAAAAGAATGAATCCGGTGAGTACATATATGATATAACCGAACATGTGGAGGTTAAGACAACCTACTACGGTTGGCAAGATATTGACGGAAAACGATACTACTTCGATAAGAATGGTAAGAAGGTTACCGGAAACCAAACGATACAGGGACGTAACTATAGTTTTAGCTCCGATGGGGTATTGACCGATTCGAGTTCCAAACGGTTAGGTATAGACGTATCAACCTGGCAGAACTACATCGATTGGAAAAAGGTTAAGGCTTCTGGAGTAGACTTTGTGATGATTCGTGCAGGGTTCAGAGGTTACGGCAGCGGGCCGCTTGTAGAGGATGATCTCTTCTACACAAACCTGAAGGGAGCCAAGGAAGCCGGTCTGCGTGTCGGTGTTTACTTCTTCTCACAAGCCATAAATGAAGTTGAAGGGGTCGAAGAGGCCTCGATGGTAGTGTCACTGTTGAGAAAGTACGGTATTTCACTCGATTATCCCATCGCCTTTGATTCGGAGTACTCCGGAGCAGCCGGTAACACCGGAAGAGCTGATAAGCTATCGAGAAATGAGCGGACTGCTATAGCAGTAGCGTTCTGTGAGACGGTACGTAGTGCTGGTTATTCTCCGATGGTTTATGCCAGCAAGAGTTGGTTTGAAACTAATCTGTCGACCGGATCCTTTGGAAACTACTATATTTGGCTGGCTCACTATACATCGGGTGGAGCGACAAGCAGCTATACCGGAAGATATGAAATGTGGCAGTATACATCGCAGGGAACAGTCAACGGTATAGCCGGTAATGTTGACATGAACTACGGTTATCTCGGATACTAACAACCTTTAGAGGTGTGATATGACTATCGTAAACACAGCCTGTATGATTATCATGGTGGTTGCATCAGCGATTTTCATGGGTGTACATCGAACCGGAACCTTTGAGATAGACAGAGATAAGAAGATACCCGAAGCAAAAGCGAGACAGGCAAATCGTGATTCTACACTCTTGTTTGTGATGAAGATAGTCGCCATTGTTATTGCGGGGATTTCTGCTATTCTGTTCTTCAACACCGAAAACATGGATGGTAATGCTCCAATAGTCAACAACTACACATATATTCACTGTATATTATTTGTTATCTTCATAGCGATATTGGTCATTGGTAACAAGGAGGCTAAATCGGTGGATAAAGTTCTGAGGGAGAGACAGACGAAAGCCGACGGATTCTTCCTTGATTAATCCGAGCATCGTCTTGGATTAGTTCATATATATCTTACAGGAGAAGATGACGTTGGTAAAGAAGAAACAAAGTATAATGCTTCTGACTAAAGAATTCAGCTTTTGGCTATGTTTTCTCATCTACTCTTCATGTTCTTTTTACCTATTCTACAACCAGGCAACTGCCGATTCGGGGTACCTGTCGGATATGCCGGCATATATTGATGGGGTACTCGGAACGAATCAAAGAGATCCCTATCCATATAGGTTGTTCTTTTGGGTGACAGGCGTATTAAATCGTTTTCTGCCGATTGGGTTAGCGGCTGCTTTTGCTACTCTGCTCTTTAATTCACTTACCGTCCTCATTCTCAGACACTTCACCGAGCGATATTTTTGTAACTCTGAGCATAACCAAGCAGTTTTTGAAACTGGGTTCAGAGCGAAACTCGGCGTCTTCATGCCGATAATAGTCACCTTTGCGGGACTAATGGCATCGATGGTTATCATACCCATAAACCGCATATATCGATTCTCAGGGCAATACTATATCGGTCAGGGTAGTGGTAACGTTTGGCACAATGCCACCTATCTTGCCACACGTCCGTTTGCAACATTAGCCTTCTTTCTCTTTATCGAGATAATGAAAGAGATTAGTACCGGACCGAAACCCAAGAAACTGATACTCTTTTCCGCTTCGATGTTTCTTACGGTTTTTGCCAAACCTACCTTTGCACTGGTGATGATACCGACCATCGGAATAGTGCTGTTAATATCACTAATTAAGGAACGATTCCGTAATTTTAAGCAGGTGTTTTTTATAGCTTTAACCCTTATACCCGCGGCACTAGACGGTCTTCGGCAATACTTTCCGGTTTTTGCCGGAAGTAATGAAGCGGGTATAGGTTTCGGCTTCGGTGACGTTTGGAGTGGATATACCAACAGTATATTGCTGTCGGTGATACTATGCTTCCTTTTTTCCATATATATCATTGCCTTCAACCTAAAGGGTGTAAAACACGATAACCCTATCGGTATCTCATTAGTCTTTACGGCAGTAGCGTTGTTTGAAGGTATATTCCTTTTTGAAAAAGGGCTAAGGATGCCAGATGGTAATTTCCTGCAGGGGTACCTGCATGCGATGTTTTTCCTCTTTATCATCTCGCTCATAGTATGGCTGAGCGAAAAAAGGACAAGACAGCATCAAACCGTCTATGACATTACAGCGTTGGTATTTTTTCTGATGCATATTGTATCGGGAATATGGTACTTCGCACATCTGCTGGCCGGCAACAGTTTTTATTAATTCAAACCGGGAGGAAATGTTTTTGAAGAAACAAAAGCATCCCAGAAAACCGCTGGGATGGTTGTATGGTTTTGCGGTTTTTACATTGGGTAATATCATTCGGATGTACTTCAGGATGAAGATAGACAGATCTGAGATCAAAGGGATGAAAGGACCGTTAATCGCAATCGCCAATCATCAGAGCAATACCGATTTCATCAAAACCGCACTTGCCATGTGGCCACTCAAGCTCAATTTCCTGGTGAGTTCATATTATTTGAATAGCGGACTACTGCGTTATTTGTTCAAGAAAGTCGGCGCCATCTCTAAGAAACAATTTGTTCCCGACACACCTGCAGTACTTGCGGCATATCGGGCTATTTTGAACAAGCAGAGTATCATAATTTTCCCTGAAGGACAGGTGGAATACTACGGAGCCGAGGTAGCAATCGACGAGAGTATCGCTAAACTCATAAAACGCTTTAGGGTACCGGTGGTCAATATACAGCTTCGGGGAGGGTTTTTAAGCAACGGGAAATGGAGTAAAAGAGCCTATCCAGCAAGGGTGGAGATAGGTTGCAGTGTACTGCTTAATACCGAACAGATAGCCGCCATGAGTGAAGATGAGATACTCACTGTCGTCAAAGAGGGTCTTACATATAATGAATATGACTGGCAGAGAGAAAAAATGATACCCTCTTCCAAGAAACGTCTCACCAAGGGTCTTGAGAATATACTCACCAGATGCCCTTCCTGTAATCATGAGTTTGCAATGACGTCTGATAAAGACACGCTCAGCTGTAGCTACTGCGGATATACCGTCAGACTGAATAGGTACGGGTTCTTTGAAGCGGTTGGATCCTACGACCTCATTTATGATAACACGGTTGATTGGTTTAGGATGCAGCAGCGAGAAATACAAAAAGAGATGCTGGTAGACACTCCTCCATATATTTCAGAATGTACCCTGAGGAGTACTAAACACAATCGATTGGGATATTTCTACCGAGGTCGGGGAGTATTAACACTAGATACCGATGGATTGTCGTATGATGGTACGAGAGACGGCGAACCATACTCCGAACTATTTTCAATCAAGACGCAGATAGCCGTCACCCACAGTGCCATTGTCTGGGGAATAGATTTTATCGGAGAGGATTGCAACTACGCATTTTGTCCGGATGATCCCCGAAAGATGATACGAATAGTGGAGATGTATTCCATCCTCAGGAAAAGTATGGAAAGAGATGAGTTGGAATAACTTAGGGAGGAAACATGAAGACGATTAAGCTTAAGGACGGAATAACCATTCCCAGATTGGGAATGGGGAGTTGGTTCATAGGAGATAACCCTAACACACGAAAAGATGAAATAGATGCGTTTAGATATGGAATCGAGCGGGGTATGACGCTCATCGATACTGCCGAGATGTACGGTGGAGGTCGCAGTGAGTCGCTCATAGGTGAAGCTATTGCACCGTTTGACCGAGAGTCGATATATCTCATCTCCAAGGTCCTTCCGAATAACGCTGGGAAAAGAAACATCAACGACAGCTGTGAACGGTCGCTGAAGCGATTGAATACCGACTACCTCGATTGTTACCTATTACATTGGCGCGGAGGGGTTCCGCTCGAGGAAACAATTGAAAGCATGGTACGGCTGGTTGACTCGGGAAAGATAAAAAGCTTTGGTGTGAGTAACTTTGACACCGACGATATGGAGGAACTGTTTACGATAGATAATGGAGAACTATCGGTCATGAATCAGGTACTCTATCATCTTGGTTCGCGTGGGGTAGAGTATTCCCTTCTACCTCTAATGAAGCAACATAATACTGCCATGATGGCATACTGTCCGTTAGCACAGGGAGGTTCTCTGAGGGCACGTCTACTTACCAGCGAGGCGGTGAGGTTTGTGGCACAACAAAAGAATGCAGATCCTTTTCAGATACTTTTAGCTTTTGCCATACGAGATGAAGCGGTCATCGCAATACCCAAAGCATCCTCTGTCGCACATGTGAAGAGCAATTTCGATGCGATGAATATTGAACTCACCAAACGGGATATTGAACTGTTGTCGGAGGATTTCATGCCGCCGGTCGATAAGATGCCACTGGATATGCAATAACAAAAACACCGACAGTTGAACTGTCAGTGTTTTAGCTTACTGTATAAGGTGATTATGCTTTAGAGTCAACACCTGCCATGTGAGCGACTAAATCCAGAACCTTATTGGAATAACCCCATTCGTTGTCGTACCAGGAGATGAGTTTCACAAAGGTGTCGGTCAATGCGATTCCGGCTTTTGCATCAAATATTGATGTGCGTTCGTCGCCTAGGAAGTCACTGGATACGACCTCATCTTCGGTATATCCGATAATTCCCTTGTATGCTCCCTCACTCGCTTCCTTTATGACCTTACAGATTTCTGCATAGGTTGCGGGTGTTTTCAAATTGACGGTGAGATCTACTACCGAAACGTCCAGAGTCGGTACACGGAAGGACATACCGGTGAGTTTACCGTTGAGTTCGGGGATTACAACACCGACTGCTTTTGCGGCTCCGGTGGAGCTGGGGATGATATTTCCTGAAGCTGCACGTCCGCCGCGCCAATCCTTATTGGAAGGGGAGTCAACCGTCTTTTGAGTACCGGTTGTTGCATGTACTGTAGTCATCAATCCGTCAGCGATACCGAATGTATCATTGAGTACTTTAGCTAGCGGTGCAAGACAGTTTGTGGTACAGCTTGCATTTGAGACAAAGGTCATATCTGGTGTGTAGGTATCAAGGTTAACACCACATACAAACATCGGAGTATCATCTTTTGAGGGACCGGTGTAGATGACCTTCTTGGCTCCACCATCGATATGACCTTGAGCCATCTCTTTAGTGTAGAAAATACCAGTCGCATCGATAACATAATCTGCTCCGACTTCACCCCAAGGGATATCTGAGGGGTTTCTCTCTGCGAAGAATTTTATGTCCTGTTTATTGACTGTGATGGCGTTATCTGAATAACCGACATCTCCGCCAAATCTTCCGTGTACAGTATCATACTGTAGCATATACGCACAATAGTCTGTTGTCATGAAGGGATCATTAATTGCAACCACCTGGATGATATCAGTCTTACCCATTGCGGCTCTAAAAACCAGTCTGCCGATTCTTCCGAATCCGTTAATTCCAACCTTAATCATTACAAAACCTCCAAAGTTTCATCTGAAGTAATTCTATCAAAACACATAAATAAATACAATATGCTTTTTGTTCATTCAACAGGTCCTTATGCATCTATTTATATACAGTTCTTTATCTGATACTCGTCAATATACTATAGCTTCACATATTATGTTTTTTCCACATTGTAACCTCATATTATTCCGGAATTTTACTATGAAACCAGCAGAGACTAGTTCATGCTTTACAGAACTACCCTTGATTTAGTTATCGGTAGTTCTCACCTCTGTCATTATTTCAAAATATTTGTTGGCATAAATATATGAGTTATAATAGGCTTCTTTTTCAACAAGTCGATCAAAGTAGTCTTTATCAGTATATGCAGTAAAAAACTCCTCCTTATACTCAACAACATCTTTCAGTAATATCATATTGTAATATTTTTCATCTATGTTACTTAATGCGTCAACGAGTTCATGTTGCAGCGAATGCTGACATTCGTGTAGTATGGTTGTAAGACAATCCTTCCCAGAATCCTTCTTTAGATGAACTCGGTCAATTGTAATTGTTTTGTCTTTTGTTTTATAGTGACCAAGATCACCGGGTTCCAATCTGTCTGTGATTAAGCTTGGAGATTCTAATAATCCAAGACGAGTAGATTCAATATTTACATATAGTTGTAGTATATCTAGCTTTTCATCCTCTTTTAGCTCTGACCAATAAGGCTCCATAATCTTTTCCATTTCGTCGTAGTGAACATCAATATAGTTCACTGTGGGATCCGATGCATAAATCTCAGGGGCTAGATTTGCTGATTTTTTCTGCCCGGTCCCATAAAATCTCATAAAATAGACCATGAGTATCATACACGCTGCAACAATGGAAGATAGTTGTCTTATCCTACGGTGGGTTATTATCCTTCTTCTCTTTAAGATGTGATTCCAATCGGTATCAAATGATGCTTTTCCTCTGTACATCACAAATATAAAAAGGGTGCAGATAACTATCCATAATGATATTAACAGTATCGATAATGTAGGTAGATAGTGTATCGCAATAATAGAAAGCGTTGTCCCTAAAGAGATAGCTGTGTTTTGATAGATACTCTCAATATTCCTGTCATACTTGATTGTGACGATCACACATAGTATCAAAAAGACAAAGTTTAGAGTTATCATTAACCAATAAGTAGAAACCCGATCCAAATATCTCTGCGTAAACGGAATTGGCATTCTATATGAGTAAGCACCCGAGAAACAATAACTGATAAAACCACAAAAGAGAAGGTTAGCTGATAGATAGACGCCTTTAGACATATTATTATTCATTGTTACCTCCGATTACAAGTCTCATGGATCCCCATTCATATAAGCGTAACAGATACCAAATATTTGAAGTGTGGGCCTGATATTTGCAATGACCTGTATATTTATCAAGATCATGTAACACAGATTGAGTAATTATCTCCTACTCTGCTATAAAAACCCCTACCAAAATAATCGATTACGGTCATGGTTAGATCATTTATTAGAACACCGCGCTTATACTATCTTACCATAGAACTTCGATTATAGGGTATTTGCGTCAAGTGCTCTGACGACTATGGCCATTCTTTACTCGTTGTTACCTCTTAATAATGTGCAGTATATGTCTGGTTTCAAGATCGGCAAGAATTTGTTCTTGAAATATATGACGCTTTTTTCCTCCTTCTTTTCAAGGAGCTTCATATGGTATATTGACTTAACAGAGAAAGAACAGAACATAGCGAGAGAGACTTTCGTTTGACTTATTAGTCAAACAGTCAAGTGCAAATATTAAGGTAGTGATTACGTTGGTATCAATGGAGCAGTATTTTTATCTCATTGAAATGCAGTTTTTCCTGTCAAAATATCTCTTTTGTTGTTTCGTTAAGTGTTACTAATGATAGTCTTCTACCGACCGGATGTATATCCCAATAGTCATATCCGTATTCTGCTACATAAGTTGAAGAATATTACTGGAAAACATATAATATAGGAAAGAGAGAACGTAATATATTTTGATGGAGGATATATAATGATTTTTGAAAAACCTGGGAAAAACCATACTGATGCAGTCGTCGAGATTGCTGTTAATGCAGCTAGAGAAAGAGGTATAGGGTATATTGTACTAGCCTCTCATACCGGATTTACCGCTAAGAAATTCATGGGGCTTGATGATATTAAGGTCATCTGTGTGTCGGGAGTTAACGGAGCACGTGAAAAAGGTGTAAATGCTATGTCGAAAGAGACAAGACAGGAACTCATTGACGGAGGGGTTGAGGTTGTGACTGCTACACATGTCTTAAGTGGCGTAGAACGCGGTATCAGTACCAAGACAGGTGGCATGTATCCGGCAGAGATAATGGCATTCACCCTACGCATGTTTAGTCAAGGCATCAAGGTATGTGTTGAAATCGCAATCATGGCGCTTGATGCTGATACGGTACCATACGGTAGCCCTGTAGTAGCTGTAGGTGGTACAGGAAACGGTGCAGATACCGTAGCCATAGTTACGCCATCTCATGCAGCTAGTGTTTTTGAAACTAAAGTTCATGAGATTCTCTGTAAGCCTTATTAATAGATAAAGCTGATAACTGTTTGTATGAGGAGAATAAGGCATGACATCAAAAGAGAGATTCAGGTCTGCGATGGAATACAGCGGGTATGATCGTCCACCCGCAAGGTATTACGCTTGCCCCGAGATAACGGCAGACTTACTCAAGAGATACAACCTGAAGGATGAGCTGGCATTAAGAGAAAAGTTAGGCTGTGACTTTCGTTTTGTCGATCCCCCATATATCGGTCCTCCGAGAAGGTTTTTTGATTACGGAGGATTAGCAGATGGGTTATGGGGTGAAAAATATGAGATGCTCGAGTTCGGAGACGGTGACGGTGAGTATCGTGAATCGGTATTACAGCCATATAAGGATATGACCTCGGTAGAAGAGATGAGCATATATCCACTGCCTTCAACCGATTGGTATGACTATACGACAATCAAACAACAGTGCGAAGAGTTCAGCGATTATGTCTTATGGGTTGGTGGTACCTCGGTTCCGGATTTCATCAACGGGATCTGTCGGGTTAGAGGGGTAGAACAAACCCTTATGGATATTGCCACCGAAGATCCTGTATTCATACGCCTGTTGGATATGTTTGAAGAATTCTTTTATGATAAAACTAAAAGAACCTTAGATGCCGGAGGCGGAAAGGTTGATGTGCTCAATATTGGGGATGACTTAGGAACCCAAAATGGTTTGCTTATCTCTCCAGGATCCTTCGACCGGTTGTTTGCTCCGAGACTGAAAAGATTTATTGACTTAGCTCATGCGTACGGTGCATACGCAATGATGCACTCCTGTGGCTCTGTATATGGTTTGATACCAAGACTTATTGATATCGGACTTGATATACTCGAGGTGGTTCAGATTGATGCAAAAGATATGGATATTGATAAGATGCATTCTGAATTCTATGAGAAAATTTGTTTCTGTGGCAGCATGAGTGTTCAGTCCACCCTACCATTCGGCAGTGTGGATGAGGTCATATATGAAGTAAACAAACGAAAAGAACTATTCAAAGATGGCGGAATGGTCATTGCTCCAACCCATCAGATACAGGTCGGTACTCCGCTTGAGAATATTGAAGCGATGTATCGTGCAATCGGTGGATTCATCGAATAACCAGTAGTATATTAAGAGTAGGATACTGCCGTCATATATGAGAGGTACTGCTTCTTTTATCATCCTCTCACCTATGCGCCCGTAGCTCAGTTGGATAGAGTGCCAGACTCCGACTCTGGAGGTCGTGCGTTCAAATCGCATCGGGCGTTCCATAATGAAACAGACCGTATTTAAGAACATTGATGATGTTATTTATACGGTCTGTTTATATGCAGTCGCTATAGGTTACTCATTTTCCTCGCATTCAACAATTTTATGATAGTCCTCAATATACTCCATCTCTATTATGCCGGTATTGCCTGAAGGGGTGTTGGTTATATATAAAGATAGAGAGGATTGATGCTCGGTGGGATTCTTGCTTTGATGTAACATCATATCGCAATCCATTATATGTGTAAGCATTTGACCTTGTTTTAGGTCGTTGGCTTGAGGAGCTTTACCGTATTCTACATAGTTGCACTGTAATCCTATTACTGTAATATATCGATATCCCCTCATGAGCAGCAGTATTTCGGTGATATCCGTAATACGTTGCTCATTATCGCTACTACTGCGTTTTACCGAGCTCAATTGGTCAATAATGACTACTTCGGCTTGTTGACGTACAATTTCGTTCTTGATCCACTCGGCACTCTTATTGCGTGCATCGATAATATAGAAACGGTCATTTCGCAAACGTTCAATATCATTGGCATAGCGTACCCGATTATCATTTGTATCCGATGATTTTTCTAATGCTGATGTCAAGAAGAATTCTGTTAAATATCCCGGAGAGTGTTCGGTTGTAACAAACAATACCTTCCGGTTTTTCGCTGCTATACCTACAGCAAGATTAATACCAAACACCGTCTTCATTTCATTGGAATTGCTGGTTATCAATACATGATGTCCTTTTGATATATGCACTATACTATCCAGTTGTTCATATCCTGTAGTAATGTTGAAATCTACCTGAGATGTATTGTCCAGCAGTTCTCTAATACTTGATATCGGCTTATTTAGCGGCAGTTTCATATAATCTGCATCTTCGATTATCGCTTGAGTCTGTCTATTGTTCTGCCTTGCACGAATGGATGAGATATCTTCATGTTGGGATGCAATTACAGTAATTCCACAGTAATCCTTTGCTTCTTTATTCATATATACCGACCAGATGATCTCAGCATCATCGTGAATGTCCTTACACAGTATCGCAACAGATTTTTCCAGTTCTTCGATATGTATGTTATCTGATACACGAAACTTGATAATTGCTTTCTTTGCTCCGCGAGTTACGCTATTCCCTAACGCACTTTGTTTTGCTCGTTTAGCTGCTTTGAGGTATTTATTCTTACCAGATCCCTTCCCCAATCCTATCCGTATATATCCCGTATCTTTGAGTTGGTCAATAAATGCCTGCTCTTCCAATCCGATATATGAATCTTTATTGAGTACAAACAGTTCGGCAAGTTCGCTCAGGTATTTATCAACTAATATGCTGCTATTTGTATAAAGGAGACTCTGATTGGAATCGTTGAGTATCATTAGCCTATCGCTTGGTACCACAATAAGGGCATCAATAGTAGCTTCGAGACGGTTGATGGCTTGCGTTGCTCTTGCTAGAGTAATATCATCTTCGAATTCGAAGGGTTGTATGATTATTCCTATTGATAGTAAGCAAAGAGAATCTGTAATATCAGAGATTACCGGTGCAATGTATGAGCCGATACTACTCATATCAGAAACTAATATTATGGTTTTTGCTCCTACTAAAGCTTTTTCGATCTGCTTGAGTAAATCCGATAATACGAAGTCATCAGATTGCTCAGTAAGCCCATTCAAAGCTAGACTGTTTACTATCGGTATCTTTATCTTTGCAGTTGTCTTCGTAAGCGTTTCACTATCTGCAACCGCAACCACCTCAACACTTTTCAATGAAGCGTTGGTTGCTTTTTGTAGTATACTGCATGAAAGACTTCCAACAACTACTATTTTCAATTCAGACAGATCATCATAGTTTACGATACTATCGCTTTTCATCTTTCCTAATCTCCCACCTTGGTATTCTTGTAAATTACCCTATCTAAAGCAAAAACATCTCATATTCCCCTATGAATATACATATATTATTCAACGCATGTCTAGAGCTTCGTATATTCTAGCACAATAGATTCGCTAAGAGATATACTCAAAAATACCAAATATACTAAGCGTTACGCTTCCATTTTTATCATATGTACCTATTGACTTGTTTCATACAAACAACTGTTTGCTACAAGATTGGAGCAATTCATTGACTTAGTTCAAGAATATGGGGTATTAGCAAAGGTGCATTCCTGCGGCTCGGTTTGTGGTTGATACTATGACTTGATATGCTCGAAACGGTTCAGGTTGATATGAAAGATTATGAGGGTATTGTTACTTCCCCTCTCCTATGAATCACTAGCACAGGTGGATTAAGAGCTAGACTCCGACTCTTGCGGTTGGGCATACCATAATGTAACAGACCATACAAAAACAATTACAGTGTTTTATATGGTCTGTTTAGATAGAGGCGTAAAACATTTCTACTGAGTGATAGATAACGATATGTTCTCAAGGGAAATCTACGAATGGAGCTGGGTATACGATAGTAATGATATTGAAGACTTAGTTTTCACAAGTGAATAACCTCTCGTTTCCTAATACTTTCCGCTTCGTCCAGAGGATCCTCCGCTTCCTCCGCTGCTGGCACCGCTACTCGAGCTCCCACCGGAAGAAGATGAATCAGATTCTATTCTTGTTCGGGTTACCGTCCTATAGGTGAACTGATCACTTTGGTTGGTCAGGACAAATCCTCCTTGCGGGATGTAATTGCCGGCAGTTTTTGCCAGCTTTGCGGTTTTCATCTTCCCTCTCCATACTTCACAGAGAATCAATGAAAAGATGAATGCAATGATTGCAGTAATTATAAGGGTTTTTGAAATTGTCTTGGGATTGGTGCTTTTCGAGAAAGGGTTCCCTTTCTCTGCCATCGTGAAGTATACTTCGGATCGATCTAGATATACACTAAATGCAGCATAGTAATTGTTATTACCCAACTCATTTAGAATATAGCTGTCAAGTATATCGTCAATGCCATACAGCGTGAACGCTGTCAGTGCCCAGTCTCCCCATACCCGGAAATCGTAGTCTCTATCCGAGGTTGAAAGGGTGATTAAGACACAATCCTTACCCTCACCATATCCGAAATCATACTGTTGATATACATCATAAGCAAAATACTCAATAACCGTATGTCCATATTCTTGTATGTCGGGTACGGTAACAATACGTAGATCACATTTGTATGTTTCTGAGAGTTCCTTGCACCGTGTTTCTAGTCTATTTCGTTCTGATTCGGATAACAGACCGGAACTATCCATGACATAAGCCTTATCGATACCTAAATCTACATCCTCGGCTCCAACCGAAAAAGGAAGCACAAAGGACATTAATAAAAGTATAATCAAGGTTGCAGATACTATCCTTTTCATTCCACATCCTCCTCTAGTACATAATGGCAAGTATGACGGCTACCGCAGCTACTATAGAAGCCGTGATACCCATCAACCAGCGCCAATATAACCCTCGGTTGACCGGTAGATCACCGACTAACTTTCCGGTCTGACCGTTCATTGCAAACAGATAGCTATTATCTCTCCATTTTGTGGCTAGCATCCAGACCGGCATAAGAGCATACTTGACACTGCTGTCCAACATCCTTATGTCGGAGTACTCTAGAGTGACAGAGCTATAACCGATAACACTACTACGCATAACATCTTCAGTACTCTGTTTGATTCGCTCGTTGGCACGAATGCTGCAGAACTGAGCATCCTCGTCATATTTATCTGCTAA
>Ga0082212_10007174_pt1 | contig 14810 bp, 14 predicted proteins | sample TergutNt197P3_FD_71548 | JGI IMG/M metagenome (GOLD analysis project Ga0082212, IMG submission 71548) | Neocapritermes taracua P3 segment gut microbial communities from Petit-Saut dam, French Guiana - Nt197 P3 | ecosystem: Host-associated > Arthropoda: Insects > Digestive system > Gut ... | reverse complement strand
CTGAATCAACTTCCGTCAGAATTAGTCAATATTATTGTAAATGGAGAAATTGAAAAAGATTTTCCAAACCACGACTACTCAACCCTGTTAGATGGCGATTTTCCGGATTTTGATTTTGAATAATTGAAAAGCGGTTAAGAAAATTTTTCTTAACCGCTTGATTTTTAGTGGTCCCACTTGGGCTTGAACCAAGGACCCCCTGATTATGAGTCAGATGCTCTAACCAACTGAGCTATGGGACCTACCGTTATTAACTAAATCGGGGGCAAAGATACGAAATTAATTGAGAATTGAAAATTGAGAATTGAAAATTACTATTTAAATCCTTTTTTCTTTTAAAACTTACTATCATTTATCCAATAGTCATTAACAGTTAGTCTTTAATTATCAACGTCTTAGAGAAAATCAATGATTGCTTCCAGATGAATGCCATGTGAGCCTTTGATCAGGATATGATAACCCTGAAGCGGATTGGCGGATAAATACCGGCTTAAATTTTCGACATTGGGAAAACATGGATAGGTAGAACCGAGTCCGGTAAATTGTTCGCCGCAAAGCAATACCTTTTCAAAATTATATCGGGTAAGTAATTCCAACAGAGAAGCATGCAATTGCCGGCTCTCGGTACCCAACTCAAGCATATCGCCCAAAATAATGGCTTTGGGACACATTGGAAATGCCGCAAAATTTTCCAATGCTGCCTGCATACTGCTTGGATTGGCATTATAGGCGTCGATCAACAGATTGTTGTTTGATGTCTTTTTCCACTGTGAACGGTTATTGGTCGGGATATATTCACTGATTGCACGGTTGATTTTCGCCGAAGGGATATCGAAATAAACTCCTGCTGCAATAGCGGCAAGCATATTCATTAAATTGTAATCTCCTGCCAAATGAGTTGATACGGAATGACATACTCCTGCATTTTCCCATTCAAAACACAGAAAAGGATGCGAAATCACCACACGCCCCGAAACTAAGGCGTCATTGTACAAACCGTATGTGATTTGCGCTAATCCTTCGGAAATGGATTGCAGATGCGTATTTTCCTTGTGAATAAATACTTTGCCGTTTGTTTGGCGCAGATACTCATATAGTTCGCCTTTGGCACGTACCACACCATCAAAAGAACCGAATCCTTCGAGATGCGCATACCCCACATTGGTAATGACGCCGTAATCTGGTTTGGCAATCTGCGCCAGTTCGCGAATCTCTCCGGGATGATTGGCTCCCATTTCGATAACAGCCATTTGATGTTCAGGCGTCAGGCGCAACAGCGTAAGAGGTACTCCAATATGATTATTCAGATTTCCCAATGTATATAACACGTTATACTTCGTTGAAAGAACAGCAGCCAACAATTCCTTAGTGGTTGTTTTTCCGTTTGTTCCCGTAATGCCAATCACAGGCGTTTTCAGCAGTTGGTGATGGTACGCGGCTAATTGTTGTAAAATTTTCAGGACGTCATCCACTACGATGTACCTGTCGTCTGCCTTTACTGTATAATCATCAATAACAGCATAACGGCATCCGGCATCTAATGCCTTTTGAGCAAAGAGATTACCATCGAAAGAATCACCTTTTAATGCAAAAAAAAGCGAATCGGGCGTACATTTCCGGCTGTCGGTACAAACAACAGGATATTGTCTGTAAATTTGGTAAAGTTCAGCAATATGCATGGAAACAATTTGTTTTTAGAGAGCAAAATTAAAGTTTATTACGGATAATTCCGTACATTTGCTTGAAATATCTAAAGAAAGATGAAGTTTATTAATTTAAGAGGATGTCTGCATAATTTAGATGAACCACTTGTAATGGGGATTTTAAATCTTTCTCCGGATTCTTTCTATGATAAAAGCCGCATGCAAACGACGGAGGAAATCGACCGTCGAATCAATGAAATTTTGGAAGAAGGAGGTACTATCATCGACGTTGGCGGATATTCTACACGGCCGGATGCACCGGTGATTCCCGTAGAAGAAGAGAAACAACGCCTGATGCCCGCTTTGAAGCATCTGAAAAATTATTATCCCGAAACGATTGTATCGGTCGATACTTTCCGCGCCGATATTGCCCGTTGGGCAGTTGAGGAATACGGCGTGGTGATGATTAATGACATTTCAGGCGGCACAATGGATGAAAAAATGTTTGAAACAGTTGCTCATTTGCAGGTGCCCTATATTCTGACACATATAAACGGAACGCCTCAGACGATGCATTACGAAACGGATTATCAAGATATGCAGGAAGAAATCATGCTGTATTTTGCCGGCAAGTTGCGTACGCTACAATTATTAGGTGTAAATGATATCATCATTGATCCGGGGTTCGGTTTTGGAAAAACAACAGATCAAAACTACTGCCTGATGCGCTCATTACCCGAATTTCAGTTGTTTGAACGCCCTCTCTTAGTTGGTGTCTCACGCAAAAGCATGATATATGATTTTTTGAATTGTACGATCGAAAACAGTTTGCACGGAACAACGATATTGAATACTTTTGCTTTGATAAATGGCGCCGGCATCTTGCGTGTGCATGATGTAAAACCCGCAGTCGAAGCCATAAAAATCATTTCCAAACTTAAAAACAATTAGTTATGTTTATTTCTTTCGGCATTAAAGACGCAATTGACATTATTTTAGTCGCATTTCTTCTCTACCAAATCTATCGTCTGATGAAAATCTCAGGGACGTTGACCGTATTCGGCGGCGTAGTGTCGGTCATTATCGTATGGATTTTGGTTTCGAAAGTTCTCGAAATGCGTTTAATGGGCGCCATCCTCGATACGGTTATCAGTGTCGGTTTTTTTGTTATAGTCATTTTGTTTCAGGATGATATCAGGCGTTTTTTGCTGGCATTGGGTTCAAATCGCGGTTGGAAATTTTTGATTAAAATGTTTTCTAAAAAAGATGATGAATCCGGAAAAGCGGGCAAATATATTGCTCCTGTAGTTTTAGCCTGTATGAATATGGCGCGCAAAAAGACAGGTGCGCTGATTGTCATTCAGAAAGAAATAGATTTAACCATGTACATACAGACCGGCGAGATGTTTGACGCCGATGTAAATGCCCGCCTGATTGAAAATATTTTTTTCAAAAACAGTCCTTTACACGATGGAGCGTTGATAATTGTCAATAACAGAGTTAAAGCGGCAAGTTGCATACTTCCGGTTGCACATAACGCAAAAATCCCGAAAGAGATGGGACTTCGACACCGCTCCGGGTTGGGACTAACAAAGGAAACGGATGCGATTGTGATTATTGTATCCGAAGAACGGGGAACAATTACCGTAGCGCATAAAGAAAAAATAAGTTTCTCTTTGACAGCCGAAGAATTGCATCAAATTTTGTCGGGAGAGCGCGAAATAGATGATTTCTGTTAAAAAGCAAAATTGTTAAGTCTATATATTTTTATTATTGCTTTTTTGCAATCTCCATATTACAATTATTTTGTATTTTTGTGGCTATTATACATAATACAAAATATATGAACTATTTGATACAAGAAATTATTGAACGTGCTAAGGCTGACAGACAGCGCATTGTCCTTCCTGAAGGAACAGAAGAAAGGACGCTGAAAGCAGCCGACAGGGTCGTATCCGAAGGGATGGCAGATATTTTTCTGCTGGGTGATCCCGACGAAATCAATCGGTTATCCGTCGAATACGGTTTAAAAAATATAGACCGTATGACAATAATAGACCCTAAAAACCATGCCAAAAAGCAGGCCTATACCGACTTGTTGGTACAATTGCGCCAAGCCAAAGGCATGACGCCAGAAAAAGCATCCGTATTGGTGGAAGACCCGCTTTATATGGCTTGTCTGATGATTAAATCCAATGATGCGGACGGCGAACTGGCCGGCGCTCGCAACAGTACGGGCAATGTACTGCGTCCCGCTTTGCAATTAATAAAGACATCGCCAGGAATAAGCTGCGTATCAGGTGCATTTCTGATGTTTACCGCTTTTGAGTCGTATGGCGAAAATGGTATCCTCGTATTTGCCGATTGCGCAACTACTCCCAACCCAAATGCTAACGAACTGGCTCAGATAGCCATTGCGACAGCTCAAACGACACGCTCTTTACTTGGTGTAGAGCCATACGTCGCCATGTTAAGTTTTTCGACAAAAGGAAGCGCCACTCACGAGTCGGTCGATAAGGTAATTGAAGCTACGGCAATAGCAAAAGTAATGGCGCCCGATCTGCTGATTGACGGCGAGTTACAGGTTGATGCAGCCATTGTTCCTAAAGTCGCAACCCAAAAAGCGCCGGGCAGTACCGTAGCAGGAAAAGCCAACACATTGGTATTTCCTACACTTGAAGCCGGTAATATAGGTTATAAACTCGTTCAACGGCTGGGTGGAGCAGAAGCCATTGGCCCGATTTTACAGGGCATGGCAGCGCCTGTCAATGACTTATCACGCGGTTGTTCGGTCGATGATATTTATCAAATGATTGCCATAACATGTAACCAGGCAATCGGACTAAAAAACAGTAAATGAATTTAATGGTTTTTTATTAAATCTTTAAATTTTTAAATCTTTAAATATATTGTAGAATGAAAACATTGATACTAAACTGCGGGAGCAGTTCAATCAAATATAAACTCTTCGACATGGAGGCGGAGGAAGTCATTGCGCAAGGCGGTCTTGAACGAATTGGAATTTCAGGTTCACGCCTGAAATTAGTCGATTCGAATGGCGAAAAAGTAACAATTGAGAAAGATATAGCCGGACACGAAGAAGGTATTTCGTTTATTTTGAGTGTACTGACAGACGAAAAAATGGGATGTATCAAGGAATACAACGAAATCAATGCCGTTGGACACCGGGTAGTACATGGAGGCGAAAAATTTGCTTCCAGCGTATTGATTGACGACGAAGTATTAGCCAAAGTTGTAGAGTGTTGCGAATTGGCTCCGTTGCATAATCCGGCCAATCTGGAAGGCATTTACGCCATGCAAAAGATTTTACCCGGCACGCCACAGGTTGCTGTGTTTGATACGGCTTTTCATCAGACCATGCCCGACTATGCCTATATGTATGGTTTGCCATACGAATTGTATCAAAAATACGGTGTGCGCCGCTATGGCTTTCATGGCACCAGCCATCGTTACGTATCACGCCGTGCATGTGAAATACTCAATGTTCCTTACGATACGCAGCGAATCATCACAGCGCATATTGGTAATGGAGGTTCGATAACTGCTATTCAAAACGGTAAATCGGTCGATACCTCCATGGGGTTGACCCCGGTAGAAGGTTTATTGATGGGAACGCGTTGCGGAGATGTGGATCCCGGCGTCCTGACATTTATCATGAATAAGGAAGGATTGAATGCCGACCGTTTATCTAATGTGATGAATAAAGACAGTGGCGTATTGGGTGTTTCGGGCGTGTCGTCGGATATGCGCGAATTGGAAGCGGCCGTTGCGGAAGGTAATCCGCGTGCTGTTTTAGCCATGAAAATGTATGGATACCGCATTAAAAAATACGTAGGCGCTTATGCTGCAGCAATGGGAGGGGTTGATATCCTTGTCTTTACGGGTGGGGTCGGCGAAAATCAAACTTCCATGCGTAAGGCAATTTGCGAGGACATGGAATATATGGGTATCCGGTTGAATAATCAAATAAATGACGGGATACGAGGTGCAGAAATGGTAATCAGTACACCTGACAGTAAAGTTACCGTTATTGTTGTACCAACCGACGAGGAGTATGTAATTGCTTCAGATACGCAAACCATATTGTCATAAAAAGAAGAGGCCATTTTCCCAAATGGCCTCTTCCTCTTAATAAAACACTTAAAAAATCAAACTCTTTTTTCTTTAATTCTGGCTTTTTTACCTGTCAGTTTACGCAGATAATATAATTTTGCCCTGCGCACTTTACCTACTTTATTCAGCATGATATTTTCTATAAATGGCGAATCCATCGGGAAAACTCTTTCTACACCTACATTTTCAGACATTTTACGAACCGTAAAACGTTTTTTGTCTCCATGCCCCGATATACGGATTACCACGCCTCTATATTGTTGAATACGTTCTTTATTACCTTCCGTAATCCGGTACGAAACTGTAACCGTATCGCCGCTTTTAAATGCCGGATATTCTTTTTTGTTAGCAAAGGCTTCTTCGGCAACTTTCATTAAATCCATTGTTATATAGCTTTTTAGTTGTTAATTGAATCAAAACGCAATGTACCGGGCAACTCATTTCCCGAGCAGAGATTACGTAAAGCGGTGCAAAAGTATAGAATTTTTATATAACAGCCAAATAAAATGTTTTTTTTACTTAAAAAAATTACAGTCTTTGCAGATGAAATCCGCCGTCAACATTGATTATTTCGCCTGTCGAATACGGGAAAGCGCCGGAAGCAAAAGCAGAAACTGCCTTGGCCACATCTTCGGGATAACCCCATCGTTCGATCGGGAAAACGCCTTCGGTAATCAATCTGTCGTATTTTTCAACTACCTTTGCAGTCATATCCGTTCGGATAATACCCGGTCTGATCTCGTAAACACGGACGCCATAAGCGGCAAGTCTGTCGGCAAACAAAGTAGTCATCATACTGACAGCCGACTTCGACATGCAATATTCGGGGCGATTAACCGATGAAGTGTAAGCCGACATGGAAGAAATATTGATAATAATACCGTCGTTTTGTTCGACCATTTGACGGGCTACTGCCTGCGACATAAAAAATGTGCCTTTGATATTCACCCCAAATACATAATCCATACTTTCCTCGGTCGTCTCAAGCATATCGGCGCGTACCTTCGGGGCTACGCCCGAACAATTAACCAACACATCAATCCTCCCATACTTTTCAATCACGTGTTTCACAAAAGAGTAGCACTTGTCCACTTTAGCAATGTCGCCGCGAAAATAAAAAGTATCCGACCCGGCTGCCTTTAGTTCGGCAAGTTTGTCACTAATGGCTGATTCTTCCTTTATATCGAAAATGGCGATATTGAAACCGTCGACCGCCAACTTATGTGCAGTCGCAAAGCCGATTCCACCGGCTCCACCTGTGATGATTGCCGTCCAACGTCCACGCTTCACTTTTGCCAAATCCACTATATTATCGTACTCCATGATTTTTTTTCCTTATTTTTTGCGCAAATATAACACAACTTTATCACATAAACTGTTTCTCACAATGATTGTTTATCCAAAGATTCAAATGCTGAATTGTTACTGATAAATTCGGGTACAATTTCCTTCATGATTTTTACGATTTTCATCTCATCGTATGTTTCTGTCGCTTGCAGCAATTTGTCCAACCATTCGGATACCTGATCATAGTCATATTCACGTACATTGCCAATCATAATTCTTTGGTTTTGCTTCGTTTCCGTATTTTCTTTTTCGTGCAATAATTCTTCGTGCAGTTTTTCACCCTGACGCAGACCGGTATAGACAATGTCGATATCCCTGTAAGGCTCTAATCCCGATAGTCGAATCATCTCCTCTGCCAGGTCTTTTATTTTGACAGATTCTCCCATGTCAAACACGAACACTTCCCCGCCTTTTCCCATATTACCAGCTTCCAGCACCAGACTGCAAGCTTCGGGAATAGTCATAAAATAGCGAATGATATCGGGATGCGTTACGGTAACAGGTCCGCCTTCCGCTATTTGCTTCGCAAAGCGCGGAATAACCGAACCGCTGGATCCCAATACATTTCCAAAACGTGTAGTGATAAAACGCAATGGTGAAGCGGATGTTGCGCACCCATTTTTCAACGACGTCGATAAGCTTTGAATATACATCTCGGCAATGCGTTTAGAAGCGCCCATCACATTACTCGGATTGACCGCTTTATCAGTCGAAATCATCACAAAACACTCTGCGCCGTGAGCAACAGCCAAATCGGCCATTACTTTTGTGCCCATCACATTTGTAAACACAGCTTCGCATGGATATTGTTCCATCAACGGCACATGCTTGTATGCGGCTGCATGAAAAACACATTGTGGTTTGTATGTATTGAAAAGATGATTCATTTTATGCTTATTGCGTATATCGGCAACAAACGGAACAAAAGGAATAAGCGTAGTATCGTTCAAATCCAAAGACAGTTGATGAACATGCGATTCGGCAATATCTACCAATAGCAATAATTTCAAGTCGAACCGACATAGCTGTCGTACTATCTCACTGCCAATTGAACCGGCAGCACCGGTAATCAGTACGGTTTTCCCTTTCATTTTCTTGCCGATCATTTCGATGTCTGTCTTTATCGGAGTTCGACCAAGCAAATCTTCAACATTGATTTTCCGTATTTTTTGAATATCGTTCACACTTTCTATGGACGGCATGGACAGAATATCGATTTTATGCGCGATGAAGCGTCGAAACAATGCTCTTGTCTTATCCAAATGCAAATCTTCGGCGCGAACCAGTACCGTTTTTATCCCTTTACTTGTAATGACGTCATTGTACACATCCTCAGTAGAATAAACACGAGTCCCCAATATCAGATGACGAACAGGAACCGGAGAGCGAGCAATGAATCCCACTACATCATAAGGAAATCTTTCGTTGAGGCGAATCATTTTGGCAATCCCGATATGTATGGCGTCGATACCATAGATCAGTAAAGGCGTTCCTTTCTTTTTTCCAGCGCCTCTCGCCGCAAAATCGTAAATCAGTCGAACCGTCGCCCTACAAATGAGTATTACACATGCCGATAGAAGAAAACTGATTATTGCCCCTACTACCGTATAATTTGAATAATGAAATATATCGGAGAATACATAGAGAAACAACAGCATACATACGTGCGCAAAAAACAGTGATATAAAGATTTTTACAACGTTTCGAAACGAAGAGAAACGGTAAAACTCTGAATCTGTATTGAAAAGGAAGAAGAAAAATCCTGCTATTGCAATGCAGATAATCGCTCTCACATAGAAAAAATAATACGCCGATGGATCGGCTAAAAGCGTATAGCGTAAAAAACAGGAAAGGGAAAAGGATAAAGCAACAAAAAAAACATCTATTGCAAAGATAATTTTTCTGGGAATAAACGGAAATTTCTGCACTTTCTTAAGAATAAGAGTCAAATAATACGCCATTTTTTGTTTAAATTCTTGATTGATCATAGTGTTTTTTATTTGTGTTCTTTATGAAATCTTATTGTGCACTTTGTGTCTAAAGAGTTATGTTTTTGATTACCGCCACAACCCTTTCTATCTCTTCATCCGTCAATCCGGAACCCGAAGGCAAACATAATCCTGTTTCAAACAATCGTTCACTTGTCCCATTCGTATAAGCCGACGCATCAGCAAACACCGGTTGCAGGTGCATCGGCTTCCATAAGGGTCGTGTCTCAATATTATTAGCTTCCATTCTCAACCTGACATCTTCCCTCGTTTCGCCCGCTAACACAGGATTAACGCGTATACAGGACAGCCAGTAATTAGTATGATAATCAGGATGTTGCGACTGCATAACAGAAATACCGGGTATATTTTGAAGCAGTTCAGTATAGAGACGATGGATTTTTCTTCGTCGTGCAACATGTTCGTCCAACACCAACATCTGTCCGCGCCCTATACCCGCACAGATATTACTCATCCGATAATTATAACCGATATGCGAATGTTGATAATGTGGCGCCTGATCGCGTGCCTGTGTAGCAAAAAACATTGCCCGTTTGGCCTGTTCAGCAGTCCGGCACACCAAAGCCCCTCCGCCCGAAGTTGTAATTATTTTATTCCCGTTAAACGATAATATCCCAAACTCCCCCAAAGCGCCACACTTCCGTCCGTTTAAAACAGATCCTAACGCTTCAGCTGCATCCTCAATGACAGGAATTTCGTACCTGTCAGCTATTTGCATGATTTCATCCATTTTCGCCGGCATTCCATACAAATGAACCGCGATAATCGCTTTCGGCATTTTGTTTGTTTGACGCAATCTGTCCTGAATAGCCTCTTCTAACAATCCGGGGTTCATATTCCATGTATCCCTTTCACTATCCACAAAGACAGGCTTGGCATTCAAATAGACAATCGGATTGGCCGAAGCCGCAAACGTAAAACTCTGACAGATCACTTCATCTTCTGCCTGCACGCCAAGCAAAATCAGTGCCAGATGAATCGCCGCCGTCCCCGAACTTAACGCCACCACATGCCGCTCTTCGCCGATATAATCAGCCAATGCTTGCTCAAAAGCATCTACATTAGGCCCTAACGGCACGACCCAATTCGTATCGAAAGCCTCCTGAATAAATTGTAATTCACCTCCTCCCATTTGAGCAATAGAAAGGTAGATGCGATGATTCATAAGTAATTAGAAAAAATAAATTAAAATCGCAATGATGGTTACAGTAATATTTGTTTCCACTTTTTTGAAGATGGTTTTGAAAATCAGTTTTATATCGTCAAAAAAGCTATGATTATAGTAATAATCAAGATTAATTTTAACCTTATCCGGAAAAATCACCTCATTATAGAATTTTTCGGGGTTATCTACTTTAGCAAGAATCATCTCTTCATTTGCATATTTCAACGATGCAGGCCCTGTAATTCCCGGACGGAGTTCAAGGATTTTTTTGTTTTCAGCCGTAAGAGTGTCTACATAATCTGGCACATCGGGACGAGGGCCAACAAAACTCATATCGCCCTTAAGAACATTCCATAATTCGGGCAATTCGTCTAATTTATATTTTCTCAATGTTGCGCCCAAAGGAGTGATGCGGCTTTCGCCGGAAATGGAGATTGAAGAGCCGTCGTGATTAGCTATCATCGTGCGAAATTTATATATTGTAAATAATTTCCCATGGCGCCCTACCCTTTTTTGAGCAAAAATCACAGGCCCATCTTTCATTTTTATTTTTATCATACCAGCAATGATCAACAGAATAGGAGATATCAAAATCAATCCCGCTATGGAAGCAATCTTATCAAAAATCTGTTTTAACATTTTTGAAGTATTCGATATAGACATAATCTTTTGGTAATTCTTTTATGACATGAATCTTGTTCACGGCAGCCGAAGACGCCATAGAACCGTAGTTGAATTTTGAAATGGTAGCAAAAAGCCTGAAGCCAGCTCTATATGCAATGTCGGTCGTTATTTTCCCCATCTCTTTTGCTATACCCTTTCCCTGATACGCGACATCTACCATTTTACCGCGAAAAGCTTTGCGATTCAAAAAAAATCTCAAAAAAAAATACCCGATAATTTTCTCTCCATCAAATACTCCAAACATCTGAAACGCTGGGTTTTTCAAAAGCATTTTGAGTGTTTTAGAATCGAAACAATGAGGTTTAAAATAGTCGTCAAATCCTTTGGGTTGAAAAGTCAACATATTTTCCAAATGTATCAAATCTTCTTGATGTAACGTTCTGTATTGATATTTTGAAAGTGTTAATGTCTCAAACGTTTCAACATGCGCATTTTTAATTTTGCGACCGTAAAATACTTCTATTACAATTCCATTTAGAAACTCGATACTGTTCCAGACAAAAGGAAGATTTTTCTTTATCAATTGCAATACTCGGATCATTAATAAGGATAATTATGTCTACCGTAAATATTGTTTCAAAATATTTTTTAGTCCTCTGTGGACAGGCATTTGAAAAATATCCTGATTCCAGTCGTGATTACCTTCCACAAAATCAACACCATGCTGTGTTACAGCAATATCCCAGCCAACGGATCGGTTTTCTTTATTGTGTAATGCTATTGCTTTCGCCTTTTCAAGCAATTCATTCCATCTCGGAATCTGAAAACCGACTATTTCAATCCCTGTTATGGGATGCACTTTTTCCTCCGGTTTAGTTATGTCGCTATAAATGGCCGGTAAGATAATGGTTCCACTTTCAATATCAATTGCCGCCGCCATATTTCCTGCGTGAAGGTTATCAATAAAAGAATTAATCGTTATTCGTATTCTTGCCGCAAGTATGTCTACCCCTCCATCATTATTTATCTGCGTAATGATTCGTACTGTATTAAGACCCGCAGGCGAAAGCCGCATCAAATCTTGATGCTGGACAATATACTCTTCTGCCAGTGTAAAATTACGTTTTTTTGCAATTTCAATAATTTTTTCAATCGGCGTAGTATGAACATCAAATACTTCAACTCCACGACCGCAATTACCATCCACTTGTTTTATCACTACTTTACCTTCAATTCCTTCTATAAATTTTTGCATTGGGGATAAGTCCTTATTCTCTACATGAATCCATTTATGCAAAATGAATTCGGCGTTGTGTTTCAAGAACTCTGCTTTATTTTTGAGTATATTGCGGGTATTTTCTGGAGTCATCAACAAGTGATATTCATACATAAAGCCTGCACCTGCCCATTCACTTCTTTTTTTAGAAGTTTTCTGCTGCCAAAAAAAGTACATAAAATATTCCTCTAAAGAGATATTATATCTTATTGCCGACCATAAAGAATCAAATATCAATGTGATTTTTGATTTTTTGTAGTTAGTTGAAACAAAGTTCAAAAAAATGTGATATTTTTTCCAATTGGTAGTTTTGAAATAATACCCTAAATATATTATTCTCTTCATATAGTTCATTAACTAAAAATTATGTATCCCAACTGATTTGCGTTGACAAACTCGACGCTAGGATAACGATTAACTATCTCTTTCAGTAGTAGAACTAATTTAGAAAGACTTGTTTTCCTGTTCTTTTCGTCGATCATTCCAACAAAATTCACACGATGCGAAGAAATAATTGCAGGCTTTTTCATTATAAATGCTGCATCAATCATTTTTAAACAATTTGAAACAATATCGGAAGAGAGGTTTCCTGAAGGCTCAAAAACACAATTGCGAATGATCAGTTTTTGACCAATATTATTAACTTTTCCCGTATAAGAGAAACATCGTTTATATTTTCCTTCTCCAAGATAACGATTTATAAAGAATGTTTCATCCATGTACTCTATTCCATTAGCTTTCAGTACAGGAAATAATGCAGGACTTATAACATCTCCTCCTGCCCTGAATTGGCGGGCACGAAATCCGAATATCTTTTCAAAAACATCCAACCCATAGTGGATATTTTCAACGAGAGTCGCATTATCCTTTGCGTTCTCTATATAATAAGGTCGCATTACTCCGTTCAATGAACCGGGTACTCCCACTGAATCACATTCAAAAGCCCATACATCAGGTTTATTGCCAATTCGAAGCGCTTTCATAAGTTGAGAACGCGAAATGTGTTCCGTACCGTGAAATACAGGATAAAATATTTTTTCATTGATACCTTCATTCCATAAGTCCAACGATTTTTGAAAACCGTATTTATAAAGCGTATCGGTAAACGGCTCGGAGATAAATTCGGAAAATTGATTTTCCCTGATCGCTTCGAAATTTGGATTGCAAGGATTCATTACAGCAGTAAAACAGGCGCTGTTCCCGTTTTTATCCTTTACCGAACGCAATGTTTCAAACAGAGCGTATAAATCATCCGCTGATGCAAGTGAATCATACCTTGAAAACCTATTTTTGTCAACATCGATACCTTTTGATTGAAGATAATCGACTGCCTTTTTATCCCGAGTTCGAACGCTCCCCCAATCATCCACATAAAATGCTACGAGTTTTCGGTTTGTTCTAACTCCGATGGAATTTTTCAGTAAACTGAGTACCTTTCTTTTCGTTAACATAATTCGACTTTTTCCATTGTTTTTCAACTATCCGGATAGATTAGTTCCTCGCGATGAAGGAAATTTGAGCCTGTAACATTTCTCTGTATATTTCTGCAATTTTTCGTAGCGACTGTTCTATTTTGAACTTTTGTACATGGAGATAAACATTCGCGACAAAAAAACTTTTTTCATTCATAATGGTTGTAGTGATTCTTGAAAATTATCGCTGATAAATTCATCATAAAACTCTCTTCTCTTCTTCTCTAATAAAGTATGTTTGAATTTTTTAGCGTTTTCAAAGTTAGTTATTGACTGCTGTGCGAGTAAATCTTTATTTTGAAACAGTTTTTCAAATATTCTGATCATCTGTTTTACACTCCCTTGATCGAACAAACAGATATCATCCAATAATTCCGGAATGCCTCCTGCATAGCTCCCAATACAAACGCAGCCTCGACTCATTGCTTCCACTACAGCCCTTGGCAGTCCTTCCGCTAAACTTGGTTGTACATATATATCGGTATTATCAAGTAATTCATACACTTGATCAGGGTCTAAAAATCCTTCAAATATTACTTGATTCGCTACTCCAAAATGTTCTGCTATATTCTTCAGGCGTGTCTGACTTCCAAAACCTGCAATGTGATACTCACATAGATATCCTTTTCTCTTTAGTTTAGCAATCGCTTCAATAACATAATGTTGTCCTTTATATAATACATCAACAGCCGCCAAAGTTGTAATGATAAACTTATCTTTTTTAGATGAAAGCCTGTCAATTTTTTTTTTACTAATATCGTCCGATATTTCCTGCAAAATCACATCTGACACGGCGCAAGACTTTTTTGAGTTCGGGAATCTGTTTTGCAGAAATTCATTTGACACATATATGGCATAATCAGCATTAGCAACACTTTTTTTGCACCTGTAAAAAGCTAATGGCGCAATCAATTTTGCTGAGTAAGAGTAATTCCATAAAGTATCCCAAGGACATGTCACTACTTCGATTAAGTATGGTTTTTTATATTTTATTGCTGCTTCCTGGGCAAAATATGAAATGAAACTCGGCACACAGACTATCAAAATATCACACTGCAAAACGGCTTCAAATATTATTTTTTTTGTTTCGTTACGGTATTTATAAGATTGTAGTCTAAGATAATATTTTACAGGGATTAC
>Ga0082212_10007173_pt1 | contig 14810 bp, 11 predicted proteins | sample TergutNt197P3_FD_71548 | JGI IMG/M metagenome (GOLD analysis project Ga0082212, IMG submission 71548) | Neocapritermes taracua P3 segment gut microbial communities from Petit-Saut dam, French Guiana - Nt197 P3 | ecosystem: Host-associated > Arthropoda: Insects > Digestive system > Gut ... | reverse complement strand
AATGGCTGTATGGGGCGTCCCAATGATGCCGGAAAAAGAAGATTCATACAATGCAGTCTCCTGCGCCCTCGCGCTTCAGGAGATGGTAAAGTCATCTAAAAGAAAATTTTTTAAACGTTCCGCTTCCCGTCTAAAAATAGGAATTGGAATAAATACTGGACCTTTGGTAGCGGGAAACCTTGGGAGTATGCAGAGGATGGATTATTCTGTCATCGGGGACACGGTAAACCTTGCATCGCGGCTTGAAGGACTTGCAGGACCGGATGAAGTAATCGTTACACAGATGACGCGTAACGAACTTGCCGATAAATTTAAATTCGAAGAAAGACCTTCAGTACGAGTCAAGGGAAAAGATAAACCTGTAAAAATTTACAGTGTGCTTGGAATGAAATAAAGGGAAGTTAAAAGGAGTTTATAAATGATTGAATTTTTTAATTCGCTGCTTGGAATTGATATTCCGCTTTGGGTTTTTATCGCTTCGCCGTTTATCCTCATTCTGCTTGTGCTCTTTGTCATCTGGTTTATTGCTACAAGAGTTTTTAAATCGCGCCTGGATCATATCATCAACGCAAAGGATTCAAAACAGTTAAGCGAAGCTACTGCATTTTTTGAAAAACACTATCCTGCAAAAAAACTTATGCTCTTTTCAAAAAGGATGGAAAGATATTCGCGTCAGATGGGGCCGATGATCGTAAGAGAAACCGGTCTTTCCGACAGATGGGTGCAAAAACTCACCCATAAATCACTGCCAAGCGCAAGCGATTTAAGGCGCGTTCTTTTGTGCTGCCCAAGTTCGACATACTTTAAAGCTTTTGCCGCAGCGGAACAGCACCCAAGACTAAGAAAAGCGTTTTTAAAATGGATACAGGGCGAAGGAGAAGAAAAAGTTTTAAGGCTGCTTGCAGAATCGTGCAGAGGCGAATCCTTCACTCCGGATTTAAGCAAAAGTTTTCTTGAAAACAGCAGATCGATACTCTACGAACTGACAGGAGAGCCTGAGTGGTACGCGCGTTATTTTGCATACAGGATTCTTCTTATTGACAATGATCCAATAACAGAAAGAACGTTAAATGACGGACTTCTTGATCCGCATCCGCTTATAAGGAAAACACTTTCGGAGCACATTTCCTTTGAAAGCGATAAGGTGTGGGATATACTCTGGGATAAATTGATCCACGATCCTGTTTACGAAGTGCGCGAAGCTGCAAGGCTGCGTATTTCAAAAGAATTTACCGATCGCTATCATCCGAAAGACGCAAACACAAACGAAGAAGAAACTGCGCGTATACTTGAGCTGCTTGATCATGAAAGCCAGGAAGATAAAATCTACGCAATGATTGCGCTTGAAAATCCCAATAAGGAACTGAGATATCATGCGGCAGTTTTTCTTGAAAGGTGCGGCTCTCTTGTTTCGCTCCTCAATAAAAACACGCTTGACGATCCTTCCACTCTCGAACAGAGCGTACCTCTTTTGCAAAAAGCGCTGGAAGTAAATGTATCCGGTTTTCTTCTGGATTATTCATCAGGCGACGGAGGTCCGCTTCTTGCGGCTGCAAGGCTGCTTTCTGAAACTACAGAACATCCTTTTGGAACCGCAGAAAGCATCTGTATTTTAGAGAAAAAAGTTTTTGCATTCTTCCATAATAAAAAACCGACTCCTTCCACAAGCGAAATATATATTAAGACGCTGGAGGCAGTCGTTAATAACGGAAATGTCAATGCAATAGAACACGCAGCCGAAGAACTTTTAAGAAGAGAGCATGATGAAGTTTTCTTGAAGCTGCTGCTCCCGCATCTTCCCGTAAAATCGGAAGCAATTTTCTCTCCGATACTTTTCCGTTTCCTGGAAAACGCAGCTTTCCCGTTACGTGACGATCTTGTCAGTATTCTTGGGACGTTTAACCCCGATGTCGTCCTTCCAAGGGTTTTTCAGATATTGAATAGCAGCCGCACAAAACATCCGCATATTGTTTTTATCTCTGCGCTAAAAATACTTGGAAGCATGAAGCTGCCGTTCTGTCTTCAGAGGGTGCTGGAAAGCCTCCCGACTCTGGAACCAGACGAAACCGAAGTTTTCGGGCGGCTGATCGCAGATTATCCGCAGGAGATGTTCGATGCAAAAGCAAGATCGCTTCTTGCTACACCCGATGCGCGGATACGCGCTTCCCTTATATCGATACTTCCCGTGATAAAGAACGAAAGTTTTATGAAGGATATCCGCTCTTCGCTTAAAGACGCCGATCCTGATGTGCGTGTAGCGGCGATTAAAGCGCTGCTCGGTTTCGGCGAACTGAAGCTGATTAATCAAGAGACATCAATGCTGCACGATCCTGTAGAAAGGGTGCGGCTTGCAACAGCGAGAGTAATTGCAGAACACGGAAATGTTGCGGCGATGGATATATTGAGTAATATCATTCAGGATCAGAACGAAAATGATGTTGTAAAGATTGGAGTGATCACGGGGCTTGGGTATGCGTCAAATGCAGAAGGATTGAAAATACTTGTTAATGTTCTGGATTTAAACAACGAACTTCGCGAATATGCGGAGAGCGCGCTTTCCATGAGAGTGTCAAAACGCGACATCACTCAGCTTATAGAAATATTTAAAGACGCCGAGCCGCAGTTAAGAGAAAAACTCATTCCAATTTTTAAAGCGCAAGGAAGCAAAGCCGAGCCGCAGATAGTGGAGATTCTTAAAGACGAAGTTGCATCACTTAAACCCTTCTTTGTAAATGTTCTTGAGGACACAGGATATGTCGGAATGATCATAAGGCGGCTTTCAAACAAGAACGCGGAGACAAGGAGGGAAGCCGCTCAGCTTCTTTCGCTAATGGATACTCTGTCCGCTTACCGCGGCTTGATCCTTGCGGCAAAAGACCCTGATCAGGAAGTGCGTGTCTGTGTTGTTAAAGCGCTGGAGAAACTCAAGAATTCACAGAGCCGCGACATTTTACAAAAATTAAAAGATGATCCCGATAACAGAATCAGAAAGTATACATATTGGACTCTTGAAAGACTGGATTCACTTGGAATGGAATGACAGCTATAAATTAAGAATTTAACCACAGAGTACGCGGAGATATAATATTAATATCATATCTTCTCCGTGTTCTCCGTGGTTAAATATTCATTCTAGGCAGATTTATCTGCGGTTACTGCGGCTGTTCCTGTGATTCTGCATGTTAAAATTTCCGCGCATGTTTCTGAGATTCATAAACGCCATTCCTAAACTCTGCATTCCGGAAATATAATTTGGGAATTCATAAGTTCTGTCTGCGATGATTACCTTTGAAGGATGAATGACATTCCCTAGTAGATAACCTTCAATAGAAACTCCCGCATCTTCCTTTAACCCCTCGATAAAACCTATATAGCGTGTCAGGGTCGGAACAAGGTAGACTCTATCGCCGCTTTGAACGGCTACGGAACCTCTTTCCAGTTTAAGAGTTCCTTCGATTGTCCGGGCAAAATTATTTTCGCGCGGGGATGTTCTCTGTCTTTGCTGTGCGAAAATAACGCTGCAGGAACAAACAGCAATTAACAGGAATATCATGGATTTTTTCATACAAGCCTCCGTCACTTATTTACATTACTAATAACCAAAAATAATTAATTGTGTTACAATTCATAAATGAAAAAATATTTTATTTATTTTTATAATATCTGTAACCAAAAACATGTTAATATTTCTGTCGGCGAAGAAAACGGAAAGATTTGTTTCATGCTGATCGATACAAAGAAAAAACTTGACGGTTTTGAAAAAGCGGAAACGCCTTTGCTAAAAGAAGCTTCAAAGCAATTAACCGAATATTTTGACAGAAAGCGCAAAAAATTTGATCTGCCTCTCGCTCTTAACGGAACAGAATTCCAGGTAAAAACATGGAAGGCATTACAGTCGATCCCTTATGGAAAAACGTGCAGCTACGGCGACCTTGCAAAAAAAATCGGTAATCCCAAAGCAAGCCGCGCAGTAGGAAATGCAAACAACCGTAACCCGCTGCACATAATCGTCCCCTGCCATCGTGTAATCGGCAGTAACGGAAGCCTTACAGGATACGCCGCCGGTTTGGATGTAAAAAGACTTTTACTCGACCTGGAGAATCACTAACAACTAATAATTACCAACTAAGAATGCTGTGCGGCAAGTACAATGAGCGAAACAAACATGAAAACCGTAAGCGTTATAATAAACGCCGCGATCGCAAATGTGAATCCCAAACTTAACACAAGATAAATCCCAAGCGTGTTGATAACCGCCCTGTACATAAAAACAAAAGCATGGAAAACGGCAGGAAGCGCGGGGAGCATTATTACAAAGAAATAACGCGGTCTTGTCTTTACTCTGTAACGCCAGCCAAGAGTTATTGTTATTATTGCCATTGGAAGGAAAAACAAAACCGTACCGAAACGGTTTAAAATCTCTGCCTGGAAGATTTCTGTTACATGACCGTATTCGCTTAAATCTTTTGAAGCGGAAAAGAGTTCGTTTATCTGAAGGTTTGCAAGACCGTAACGAATGTAGGAGAGGAGCATTAGATCTTCATAGCTTACATTTAAAATGATACCGCCGGGAGTCTTGTTCCCGATGAGCCATTCGCTGTCCTGGTTGTTTCTTTCATCATCGCGATCCAAAGCGTGGGTAAGAACAAGTACCTGCTGTTTCCCGTTTAAAACAAACGGAAGCACCTTTGCATAACGCGATCTTACACTTGTAACAGGGCGCGCGTTTTCATCAAACGCCATGTATTCAAATTCTATGCCGTAGGAAACATCACGCGATGTTGTTAAATGCGAAAAGCGTACAACCGCTCTCCCGCTTTCTGACGGCAGAGAGAAAACCGCTCCCGTTAAAATTTCTCCGATGGAGAGTTCCATCTCTTCAATAAAGAAAGCGTATTCCCTTGCTCCGCGTTCGCTTGCTGTAAAAAAGTTTGCAGCATCAGGATCGTCGGGAGTTATTCCAAGCAGTTCGCTGAAAATATAAAATGCGCGTATCCAGTCCCCGGAGTCCATCGCCTGATAACCCGAAAGCTTTAATTGATAAATTTCATACTGGCGGCTTTCCCTTTGATTCGGCTGCTGGATTGCAATCATATTCCAGGCATTGCTTGCAAGACGCGCGGCGCTTACGGCTTCCGGACTTCCAGGAGCGGCAAGTCTTCCTGCAAGAGTTGCAAGCCAATGAGCGTCAAAGTATCTTTGATCATTGTATGCTTCTGTGCTCATGGAAAGAGCCTGAACGGTATCCGCAGGTTCGTAATCTGCGGAAAGCGATGTAATGTCAGCGCCTCTCCACTCTCTTAACAAGGCGGCTCTTGCAAGCGCTCTTTCATGATTTTCATCGGAGCGCAGCCTTGCAAGGTTTACTTCGACTTCCACTTTAAGATCATTAAGTTCAATATTGTTAAGCCAGATCGAATCGCAGATGTCAAGGAACTGGGACGCTTCGTACCAATCGCCTGAGTCTCTTCTTTCCTGCGCGTACTTTCTTGCAAGCCGGTATGTTTCTCCCTTGTAGCGCAAATCTTCTTCTTTGTTTTTTAAATTCGGAAGCGCAAGAAAAAAGATCAGTGCATAAACAATAGCGGCGATAATCGCAATCATTACAGAAACATACAGCCGTTTAAAAAAAACTTCGGAAAAACTCTGATAGTGTTCTTCCAGCGACACAAGCCCGAACGGAACTACAATTCCTGAAAAAGCCAGAGCGGGAAACCAATCTACAACTTCAAGAAACCCCTGCAGGAAACGCCAGTCGCGCGAATAGATCCAGAGCGGCTCCGGCGAACCTGGAAAAATAAAGCGGAAGATCATGATGATCAAACTGCATGCGAGCACATATATTATAAATATTCCGGCAGGAGAGCGCAGCCTCTCATTCATAGTCATCTTCTGCCCGCCTTTTAATTACAAAAACCAAAAATGAATAAAGGTGCATAAGCGATCCAAGAATAAAAAAGATAAGCGGAATCGCAAACGATACAGGTATCATATTTTTTAAAAATAAACCGATCGCTTCAAGAACAGACGGAGAATTAATAAAAACTTCAAACGTAAGAATCCCGCGGAAGATTAAAAGACCAAGGAAAAGATTTACAAGGGGCCAAACGCTTATCTTGATTATATAGCCAAGCGATGAAAGCAGATAAATTAATGCACCGGCGTAAATTAAAAACGGAAAAAAACCCTGGCTGAATTTTTCGTGTAGTATTTCCGAATTCAGCCTGATGTCGATTGAAAGGCTCTTTAAAAACCACGGAGTATCATCGCCGAACGGAACGGGCGGAAGATAAAAATTAGCGCCGGAATTTTCCTGAAAGATAAGCGGCTTTTCCGGCTCAGAAATTACGCGGGGTCCCATTGAGTTTGTGTTTCCCTCTAAAAGAATGACAGCAGTTTCGTTCTTGTTAAGAGAGCCGGAAAGAATCAAACCGTCGCCGCCAAGCTGCACCAGCGCAGCCTGAGACGGAGGAATGGACTCCCTGTTCTTTACAAAAATAGAAATTAAAATGCAGAAAAAAAGCGAAAGCCCCATTATAACGGCAACCGACATAAGAGAGTTAAAATTCCTTCTTGCCGAATAGCTTAAGGCAAGCAGTATTGTAATGAAAAGCGCAAGCGTTAAAGCCCAGTCAGCGGCGGCGGTAAGCAGAGTGAGCGCGCTTTCCGGCTTTGGAGGGAGATTAGCTACCCAGTTTACATGAAGAGACAGAAATCTGAATCCCGTTGCAATGATAAAAATAATGATGAACCAAAGACTGTAATTGATTGCAAGTTTTGCAAAGTTCTTCACAAACTAAGATTAACACGGCATAAAAACACGCGCAAGACCAATACGGTTATTGTGAAAAGAAAATTATTAAGACATAATGAACCATGAATGAAAAGATAGCCGTTCTTGGAGCGGGCGCATGGGGAACAGCAGTTGCAAAAGTAATTGCGGAAAATAAAAACGAAGTGGTCATCTGGAGTTTTGAAGAAGAGACAAAGGATGACATTAATCTGAAACGCGTTAACTCAAGATACCTGCCGGATGTAAAACTCCCGGAAACATTAACAGCTGTCTCTGACATAGAAGAAGCGGCTGAGGGAAGGGAGTTTTTAATTTATGCAGTTCCTTCAATGTTTCTTTTAAACACGCTGAAGAACTCGCTCACCGTTAACTCGATAAGAGAGGGGAATACATTAATCGCAGTTATAACAAAAGGCTTCCTTCCATCTGATAACGGTCCCCGTTTAATTGTGGAAACAATGGAAGATTACCTTCCCGGTTTCTATCACAACTCGCTCGTTTATATTTCCGGTCCAAGCCATGCCGAAGAAGTTTCCAACCGCAGGATAACCGGATTAATTGCGGCGAGCGAGAACGCAAAGAACTCGATACGGTTTCGCAACCTCTTAAAAACGCCAGAGCTGTTTGTTTTTTCTTCGCTTGATGTGCGAGGAGTGCAAGTCTGCGCTGCGGCAAAGAATGTAATAGCGATCGCCTTTGGAATGCTCGATGCGATAAAATCGATTGGAGGCTCCGGCGTCTTCGGAGACGGGACGGAGTCCTTGCTTCTCGCCGCAGGATTGAACGAGATCCAAATACTGGGCAAAGCGCTGAAGGCAACTCATGCAGAGACATTCACTTCTATTGCAGGTATAGGCGACCTTGACGTAAGATGCCGGTCAGTATATGGAAGAAACCGGCGCTTCGGCAGGGACATTGTCGAAAAAAACATTTTGGACTCATATCAGAATATTGACGATCTTCTTTCACGGATCAACGAAATCGGATATCTGCCGGAAGGAATTGCAGCGGCAAAGTATATTAAAATCCTTGCGGAAAAACACAGATTGAAAATGCCTGTGTCAACGGGACTCTTCCGTATATTGAACCGCGAGCTTGATCCTTACGAATTCATTCAAGATTATTTTAAAACACTCAGGTGATCTATGCTGGAAAAGTTATCGGGAAAAATAACTGACGCGCTCCGCTTCGTAACCGGAAAGTCAACCATAACAGAAAAAAATATTGAGGATGCAGTAGAAGCGATCAAGATGGCGCTTCTTGAAGCGGACGTTAACTTGCGTGTTGTGCGAAGGTTTGTCAACTCCACAATAGAAGAGGCGAAAGGCGGAAAGGTACTGCGCTCCGTTGATCCCGGTCAACAGTTTATAAAGATCGTCCACGATAAACTCGTATCCTTTCTTGGTGATGAAGACCCGCAAGCCCGCGCGCTTAAGTTAAAAGGACCGGATGTAGTTTCTACAGTGCTGATGCTTGGTCTTCAGGGTTCGGGTAAAACTACAAGCGCGGCGAAACTTGCGCTGCGTTTAAAAAAGGAGGGACGTAAACCTTTGCTTGTAGCCTGCGACCTTGTGCGTCCTGCGGCGATGGAACAGCTTGCAGTCCTTGGGAATCAAATTGACATTCCCGTTCATAAAGAAGACGGCGCAACAAATAGTGTCAGTGTTTATCAGAACGCAATTTCGTGGGCGAAGAAAAATTTAATTGACACTCTGATCATCGACACAACAGGACGCCTTCAAATTGACGAACCGATGATGGAAGAACTCTCCCGCTTAAAAAAAGCGTCCGCCCCGGACGAGATGCTCCTTGTCGCCGATTCAATGACGGGTCAGTCCGCCGCAGACATCGCAAAAACATTTGACGAAAAAATCGGACTTACGGGAGTCATCCTTACAAAGTTCGACTCCGACACAAGGGGCGGAGCGGCGCTTTCGCTTAAAACAATTACGGGCAAGCCTTTAAAGTTTACCGGCACTGGCGAAAAACCTGAAGACTTTGAACCGTTCCATCCGGAAAGATTAGCCGGGCGTATCCTTGGAATGGGCGATGTTGTAAGCCTTGTAGAAAAAGCGCAGGAAGTGATCGATCAAAAGGAAGCGCTTGAGCTCCAGAAAAAGATGGAGAAAGAAAACTTCACTCTTGATGACTGGCTCAATCAGATACGCGCCGTTAAAAAAATGGGTTCGCTCCAAAAAATGCTGGAGATGATTCCCGGAATGCAGGGGCAGATTAACGAAGAGGACATCGACAAAGCCGAATTAAAAAAACAGGAAGCGATACTAAGTTCGATGACTTTTAAAGAACGGAATAACCATTTGATAATAGGTCCGCCGCGCAGGAGCCGCATCGCGCGAGGCTCCGGGACTTCTGTTGCAGAAGTAGCGCGCTTAATCAAAAAGTTTGAAAAGATGCGCGGCATGATGAAAAAGATGGCAAAAGGCGCTAAAAACGGAGCGTTTCCCGGAATGTCAGGAATGCCCGCTTTTTAATGATTAGGAATTAAGTATCTATATTTTCAAATCTCTCTGTTCTGAACGGCATTGCGGGCAGTCCGTTTTTTGCATACAGCGGCGTCGGGCAGAATTTTCTCCAAGCATAGCGCGCCCGTCTTGGTTCGGTTAATTCATCTGAATAAACAATTACTGCGCTTCCTTCAACTTCAGCCTGTGCAGGAAAGTATCGTCCCTCTTCTCCCGCTATTTCAAAACTTGCGCATACATCGTCTTTGCCGCCGCGAAGTTCCAGTCCGCTTCCGGCGTTTTTAAAATGAAGGTGCAGCTTGTTTTCCTTTACTTCGCACCAGTCAAAGACAGGAGCGTCCGCTTCAATTTCAAAACCGTAAACTTTTTTAAGCGCTAACAGCGCCAGGCGCAAGCCCACAGTTTGTTTGTCAAACGGATGTATGTTATCAAACTCACCGCAGTCTATTATTACTGCAAGCGCAGAAGCGGCGATATCAAGTGAAGCGAGATACTGACTCTCTCTCATTAAGCACCAGCTGCGCGGAGGTTCTCCTGTTTTCATTTCATCCGCTGACGCATACATCGGCAGCTGGACAAACAGGAAGGGAAGGCTTGCGTCTTTCCAGTCATCGCGCCATTGTTGAACAAGATAGTACATCATCTGCCTGTAGTCATCTGCGCGTTGATCGTCCTCCTCCCCCTGATAGTAAATAAAACCTTTAATAGCGAACGGCGCTGCACGAAGTATCATTGAAGTATGGAGGTTTGCAGGATGAAAAGGACTCGTCCTTCCCGCAGGCTGGGGCCAAGGACACTGACCGCACTCTTTGTTAAGCGTCTCCCATGAAACGCCGGGATCAATCTCTTTGCGCGCGCGCACCCGGCTGTCCCATTGCCGCCACTGTTCAAAGTAGTCTTCCATTTCGGCATTGTACTGTTCATCAGTTTTACCGCCGATTTTTTCTTCGTAATCGCAGATGTACTTTCTTCCCGCAAATGTTTTTTCAAGCCGTTCTTTATTCATCCATGCGCTGATAGAAGTCCCGCCCCATGAACAGTTAATAATACCGATTGGGATTTTTACATCGGCGTTGATTTTGCGCGCAAAGAAAAAAGCGACCGCGCTAAGTGAACCGGCAGTCTTCGGCGAACACTCCTGCCATTTACTCTGCTCTTCTTCGCGCAGGTATTCTTTGTCAACAACGGCGCGTTTAGTAACTTGATAAAAACGTATCTCCTTATTTGCACAAACGGAAAGTTCCGCCTCTCCGTTTTTACAGTTGGCAAGTTCCATCTCCATGTTGCTCTGTCCGCCTGCAAACCAGACATCGCCTGTCACCGCATTTTTAAAATGAAGCGTATCTATTCCGTCGCTGACAATTAATTCGCCGGATAAGCAGGCGGGAAGCGGCGCAAGAGTTACGCTCCACTTCCCGCTGCGCACTTTCGTTTCAGTTTTTGAGCCGCAAAAAATTACGCTGACAGTTCTGCCGTCCGCTCCCCATCCCCAAACAGGAACAGGTTTACCATGCTGCAGAACCATGTTGTTAGTAAAAATCGCCGCCGCTTTTAAAACTAACATTTTACATCTTGTTCTCTTTAACCCATGCAACGATTTCGTCAGCCTTCCCAAAGACAAGACCTGTTACAGTATCAGCGCAGCCGTAGTAGATTGCGATCCTTCCTGTGTCGGCATCGACCAGCGCGGCAACAGGGAATGTAACATTGGGGACATCGCCTGCAAGCTCATAGATCTCGCGCGGGTTTATGATGTACGGTTTTGCACGGGCGATAGTTTTCCATGGTTTATCAATGTCCATTAACGCTGCGCTGAATGAATAAACAAATCCGTTACAGCTTGTAAGCACTCCGTGATAAAAGACAAGCCAGCCCTCGGTTGTTTCTATCGGGCAGGGACCCGCTCCTACTTTTGTGCTCTGCCATCCGCCGCAGGGAGCCATTACATGGCGGTGCTTCCCCCAGTAAACCAGATCCGGGCTTTCGGAATAAAAGATGTCGCCAAAGGGCGTGTGCCCCGAATCGCTTGGGCGGCTGTACATTGCATAATTTTTTCCAATCTTTCGCGGGAAGAGCGCACCGTTTCTATTAAACGGCATCAATGGATTTTCCATCTGATAAAATTTTTCAAAGTCGTGAGTGTAGCCAAGCCCCAAACTCGCACCGTGATAACCGTTGCACCAGATGATGTAGTAACGGTCTTCAATAAAAAGTACGCGCGGGTCATACTTGTAATCTGAATCCGGAAGGTCGGGATCTGTTTTTATAAATTGAACCGCCTTGTCTTCGATTGTCCAATTGACTCCGTCTTTGCTTCGCCCTGCATGAATGTCCATGTGACGCGCTGTGTCGTCGCAGCGGAAAACCCCTGCGTACTCTCCCTTAAAGGGAACTACCGCGCTGTTAAAAATACTGTTGGATGTAAGGGTTAGGTCGCGCGGTATCACGGGGTTTTTTGAAAAACGCCACATCAGTTCTTTTTTTGGATTGCTGGAAGCGGGTCTTTCTTCCCACGGGATATTCGGAAGGCTTGCGCCGTTTACAATTATACTACTCATATTATCTCCTTGTTTTTATTATCAAAAAAAACCCCGGCAGTATCACCGGGGTTGTAAAACGATTCTAAACTTTAATTAGCGGTTCGCATCATTTAAGGCTGCCTGGATTCTTGGAGCCCATGATTCAACAATTTGCGCAGGTGTTCCCATTTCCCACCAGCGTTCGTCATAGATCATTCCGTCTGTCGGGAATCCCGGAACAATTGCGAAGTCGCGGTATACTGCGATACCGGGCTGTTTCTGAAGAGCCATTGTTTCATCAACTGAACGGCGGTCGCGGTATGCCCAGTAGTAGCCTTGTTTCCAGTCTGTGTCCATCGGGATATTCCAGAAGTCAACCGCTTCAAGAATAATATCAACTTCTTCTTTGGTGAAGAAGTTTGGAATTACCATTACAACTTCTGTAAGGCTTGTGCGGTAGTTTGTCGCCCTTGGTCCTTTCGGCGCAAGTACGATGCCATAATCGTCTTCCATGTCAGGAAGCTGTCCCTGTCTCCATTCCGGATCGAAACACATCGCAACACGACCGTCGAAGAATTCGGAGAAGTTCCATCCCCATTCATCGATTCCTTCCCTTCTCATTTTAACTACGCCTTCGTTGACGAGTCTCTGGAAGAAACCAAGCGCTTCCATGAATTCGGGAGAAGTAGTTGCATTCTGATATTTTCCGGCGGAGTCGATTGTTACAAAGTTGCCGTTATTTGAGTAAACAAGAGCGTACATTAATTCGCGGATATCATCGCTTGGGAACGCATAAATATCGATTACACCGTCATTGTTGATGTCGCGTGTAAGCTGTTTGCAGATCTCAAAGAAGTTGTCCCATGTCCATGTTCCGTCCCTCTGCATATTAAAAGGAAGGTCCGGATCGAGTCCTGCTTCCCTGAAGAGCCTCTTGTTAAAGAAGATAAAGTTTCCCTGCCAGCTGAATCCGCCAAGACCCGGTGTAAAAGCATAAGTTTTGCCGTTAAATGTGAAAAGGTCTTCCATCATTTTGTTATAAGCGGCTTTTTCTTTTGCAACTTCCACCCTGTTTGTCATTTTATAGCTGCTGTCGCTGATCGGGAAAAGAAGCCCCTGCCTGTAAAGTGTCATCGCCCAGTCTGCGGGCATGGTATAAACGGAATAGTCCTTGTTACCCGCCATGATATTGTTGGCGGCAATCTGGAAATAACCGTCCCAGTCGGAAAGTTCAACAGATTCAATCCATACGCCGGTATCCGACATGAATTTTTTTCTGAATTCAAGCTGCTCTTCTTCGCCTTCGTTTCTGGGCTCATAGGTGTCAATGTTATAAGCGCCGCTCCATGATGCAAAAACTACTCTTGCTCCTTTAAGTTTCGAATCTTTCTTACATCCAGTCACTAAAAGAGAAGCTACAAGAACGAGTGCAATTATAACTAACACCCCCGCTTGACTTTTTTTCTTTAGCATGTCATTCCTCCATAAAAATTTTATATCATTATCGGAACACTGGTACTGATGTTCCGCTTTGATACCATTGTAACAATCCGGTTAAATAACCGCAAGTCCATTTTACATCTTAATCCCTGTCTGACTCAAGGATTCAACGAAAGTTTTTTGCGCCACAAGATACAGCAGTATGAGCGGAGCAAGGCACAGCAGAATCCCGGTTGCAAGAATTGCCTGAACATAAGCAAGGGGCGGATTCTGCAGCATCGCTCCCGTTCCGCTTCCCACGGCATTTAATGTTCCGTAATACTTGTAAAAAGCGGCGTTCAACTGGCTTAGCGCAATGGAAATTATGTTGTAATTCCGCAAAAATATCGTGGAATAGAGGGTGTCAGTCCATTGCCAGACAAAAGAGAACAGAAAACATGAAGTGAGCATGGGTAAAGCGTCCGGAAGCATAATTTTACCAAAAGTGTACAATCTGCCGCATCCGTCAACATAAGCCGCCTCTTCAAGTTCTTTGGGAACGCCCCGGAAATACTGCCTTAGAAGGAAGATATAAAGACCGCTCTTTAGCCCCATAGCAGTAGCGGAAAGTATCAAATAACCTGACATTTTCCCAAGTAAATTGAGGTTTCTTCCCGTAATCAGCTTAAAAATCCCGAAAAGATCAAAAAATTGGAAATTTAAATAGAGAGATGAAAAAATTGTCTGCGGCGGAACAATAATAAGCACGAAAACGCATATAAAAAGGATATTTTTCCCCGGAAACTTGTACCTTGCAAAGCCATAAGCCGTTAATGTACAGGCTGAAACCTGCAGCGCAGCGCTGATGGAAAGGAAAATTACCGATTCTATAAGTGTTCTCCAGTAGCTTAAAAGTTGTATCGAAAGCTTGTAATTTGATGTGGAAACATTACGCGGAATGCTTATTACCGTGGGATCGAACAGGTCGGACTGATCCATTAAACTGACTGAAAGTTTATCGAGAAGCGGCTGCAAAATGAGGAAGCAGAGCCCGAAAAGAAGGATCGCCCGGAATATTTTATAGATAACATTGTAGGTAGTGTTTTTAAGCTGATACGCTGATATTTTACTCATAGTAATACACCTTCTTCGAAATTAATGCGAACGATATTCCCACAACCGCAAAAACTATTAAAAAGTAAAGCCATGCCATCGCCGATGCAAAGCCGAAGTCCATATTGTTTACAAGTGCAAGGAATATCTTCTCCATCACCTGATTGTCCGTCCTTAGGAAAAAGTCGACGACGCTGTAAACGAAGTTTACAAGAATCAAGGAACTTACCATCGGGAACGTTATTTTCCAGAAGCACTCCCAGCTTGTAGCGCCTTCGATCTTTGCGGCTTCAAACATGCTTGGCGGAATTGTTTGAAGAGCGGATAAGAAAATTATTATCTGTATTCCGGAAGCCATTGCAATGTTGTAGATCTGGTTTATCACCTGGAAGATATACCTCATAAAGCCGCCGGTTGCGCCTTCCCCTGCAAGCACTCTTTCAAGGACTGCAGTTATCGAGGACTTAAGCTGGTTGCTCTTTT
>Ga0082212_10007172_pt1 | contig 14814 bp, 12 predicted proteins | sample TergutNt197P3_FD_71548 | JGI IMG/M metagenome (GOLD analysis project Ga0082212, IMG submission 71548) | Neocapritermes taracua P3 segment gut microbial communities from Petit-Saut dam, French Guiana - Nt197 P3 | ecosystem: Host-associated > Arthropoda: Insects > Digestive system > Gut ... | reverse complement strand
TTTTACTTCAGGCATTCCTCCAGCGTATTGTTAACGGCGGGGGGCATATAAACCGTGAATACGGTTTAGGTCGAAAACGCACAGATTTATTGATAGAGTGGCCGCTTGATGAGGTTCAGGGTATCCGCGGCCCGCTGCAGCGCGTCGTTATCGAGGTCAAGTTGCTGCGCGGAGCGCTCGATTCGGTTGTAGCGAGGGGCCTTGAGCAGACCGCCGATTATGTGCGTAGAGTGGGCGCCGACGAGTCGCACCTTATCGTTTTTGACCGCAATCAGGAACGGCCATGGAGCGAGAAAGTTTGGCGCAGGGAAGAAACTTTCTCGGGCATACCAATCACCGTTTGGGGTTGCTGATGAAAAGCGGGAAATTAGTGCTGCTTTGCAAACGGTATAAAGACAATCCCGCTTTACGCGACGTTTTGCATATAAATGTGTACCGACGCATACTCGCGCCTCTTTTGCTCAAGACGCTCTCATGTCCATTCTATACGCGCGTCATTGTCGGCCATCACGCCGCCTGTGATGCGGCAAATCTCGTATGCATCGTACGCCTCCAGCCCATAGCTGTTAAGGAAGTCGCGGATGTTCGCACGGTGGCACGGCACGCAGTGTCGCTCGTAGAACGCGTCTATCACTTTCCTGCTGATGTTCCTGTCGGCTACGAAACCAAACGGTAACAGTTCTTTACTTTCGGTGAACGGAGTCGTCGTGACGACTCCGTTGCTGATCGTGACATCGGCAGTTTTCGTCTCGCCGCGATAGTAACTGAACGCGCAGTCATATCTGCCCATAGAACCCCGCCCTTTCAGATACATCCGCCAAATACGCCTCAACTTCCCGCTTGCCTATCGTGTGCCGCTCGTCCCATACGCCACGCGTCACTTCGCCGACGTCGAACGGGTGCACGGCGAGCCTGTCATCGGACATGGAATAGAGCCATTCCAGTTGTTCGTCGTGTGATAAGTAAAATGGCAGCGATGGCTTGAGATACCCGGCTACGCCGCCCAGATCGTCGAGGCAAGAGTAGAGCGAGCAGTCGAAATCGAAAGCGGCGGCCATGCCCCATGCTCCATTTTTCTTGACAAACTTGACGTTGTTGAAATGCCTGTCTTCGTTAAGTACGAGCGCATCAAACTGCAGCAAGAGGCTCAACTGTCTGAAAACGGGTGGTTCGGTCAAACTGAACCCCCTCGCGCGCCTCACTATATCGTTAACGTAAGTAAACCGGTCCTGCCCGTTCAGGTCAGCTATCTCGGGTTCGATCGCTGTGCCTATGACTTCCAGATGCAGGCCCTTGACGGTAACTGCGTCTTCAACGCCCACAAGAAAGTCTTCCGACATTGAAGCGTAGTCGCCATTGACTGTACACATCTCATACCGGACGCAGTCGCCTACGTTCGTGTATCCGGCCAAGCGCGCCGCGACGACCTCGGCTTGGGCATTGAACGCTCCGGCGGAGACTTTGTACCAGACCCCGCCGATCCGCACCTTTTTCGCATAACCCTTGCTGGAACCATTGTTGCTGGACAAGAACTCTCTCTCGGTTATCGTTATGTTCTTCATGAAAACCCGCCATTCCCGTATTTGTCTGTATGCTATCACAGTTAACATCTATTTGCAATACAGGGGCGATTGCCCATAACTTGCTAAATAACCGGAAGTGTAGTAAGATAAATGATATTTCGAATGGAGGTGTGACCGGGAGGGCTCCCGCGGGAGCTCTCCTGTCATATGCGGAGGAGGGAAGCGAAATGGGGCGGAAAACTGTTTTTCGTTTCGCAGAGCGCGGCGACTGCGCCATGATCCTGAGTTTTATCAGCGGACTTGCGGAGTTTGAACATCTGGCGGATGAAGTCGTCGCCACAGAGGAAGCGCTTGCGTACTGGCTGTTCGATAAAAAAACAGCCGAGGTATTGTTCGCTATGATCGACGGGCGGGAGGTCGGATTTGCCCTGTTTTTTCCAAATTATTCCACTTTCCTCGGGCGCGCAGGGCTTTATATGGAGGACCTGTACGTCCTGCCGGACTTCAGAGGGCGTGGGATCGGCACGTCTATGCTGCGGGAACTGGCAAGAATCGCTGACGAGCGCGGCTACGGGCGTTTTGAATGGGCTTGCCTCGACTGGAATACACGGAGTATAGAACTGTACCGTTCCTTTGGCGCGGAGCCTATGAGCGACTGGACGACATATAGGTTGTCCGGGGATGATATAGCCAAATTTGCGTACGGTTAACACTGTGAATCTACGGGATCAATTATACGTATAGACAATAGTTATTTTTCTTGAGATATCCCGGCCAAAATGGGTACTTCTTCTTGCATTATTATAAAAACACTGATACAATGAGCCGTGTCATGGACTTGATGGCAGCAGCTACGGCAAAAAGCGCTATACCATTCACAGAAAGTCAATAATAAAGGAGAGTTAAAATGAAAAAAGCAATCGCATTACTGATCGTCATCGTAATGGCGGCCGCACTTGTTGCATGCAATGGCGGATCGGAGCCCGCATCGCCGGGGACCTCAGCGCCGCCAGCGGCGTCGGCAGCACCTGCGTCACCGGCCGCGTCAGCGGCGCCAGGGGCATCCGCGGCGCCGGGGGCGTCCGCGCCGTCCGCAGCGCCAGCGGCGCCCGGAACATCCACAGCGCCTGGATCATCCCCGCAAAATCCCTCAGATCTCGCAAATGTCCTCGGCTTTTTCGCTGATGGCGTAGACCCGCAATCCAGAGGGAAACTGGACATCGTTTACTCCTATATGCTGCCCCTGCCAATGATGCTCGCCGTAGGAAGCGCGATTCGTGAACTCCAGTCGGTCTTTAACTTCAACATGATCGAATACAACGCCAATAACGACCTCGACGCGTTTATTCAAAATATCCAGATGTACGCAGATCAGGGCGTCCACGGTTTCGTTACCATTATTGAGCCTACTGCGACACACCGCGTAATGGAGATTTTTGATGCGACAGGCCTTCCCTACGTCAGCCTGCTCAACGTAGTCCGGGACGATCAGCGCCACAATTTAGTGCCGGTCGTCGGTATGGATGACATTAATATCGGAATTGATTTAACGACATGGTTTTTTGACAATTACAAGAGGTACTGGGGCGACGTCAATACTGACACAATGGGACTGATCCCTGTAACTTTCTCGCTTAACATTGGTCTGAACGCGCGCGCTGAAGGATGCATTCAGGAATGGAACAGGCGTCTGCCCGGCAACAGCAACATTTTCACGGCTGACGGTGTGACCGGGGGCCTGAACGAAGAGACAGCCTATGATATCGTTTCGGCGACGATAGCCGCGCATCCTGAGATCGAGCATTGGCTGCTTACCGCGCCGCTGGAGGCGTACGCTCTTGGCGCCGTACGCGCTACTGAGCATCTTGGCGTCGAAGACCGCACGCTGGTCTGCAGTTTTGGCAGCGACGCTCTTGTCGCCTACTGGGACACCGGATATGACGGGAACTGGGTCGCCTGTGTTCCGATAGCGCCTTACATGTACGCAATACCTATGCTTTCCGCTGTTATATCCATGCACAACGGCACGACGGACCGCGACATGCTCTGGGCTAAATTCCGCGCCCCGGGCGATGTAAATACTATGTTCCAGGTGCCATATGAAGTGGTCTCGCAAACTACGTACAAAGAATTCATGGCGCGTTACTCGCTGGAAGCATGGCGTGATGAGATCGTGAGCGCTCTTTCCCAATAGTGTAACGCTGTTACCATAATTTTCGTCATTGCAATGCGCCGGCATGGCGCTATGTGAGGCGCGGCGATCCGGAAACGTATATCTGCACAGTGGATCGTCGCGCCTCAAATCGTTCGGAGCGCCGACCCGGCGCTTTACGCCTCTACGGCGCTTTACGCCTCTACGGCGCTTTACGCCTCTACGGCGCTTTACGCCTCTACGGAGCATTGCGGCGCTGTACTCCCCGCAATGACGAGGTTATTAGAGATACGAACAGACATATGGAGGAGATGGCTATGCAGATTCGTGACAAAGCCAAGAGTTTTATTAGGTCAAGGTCGTTTTTGCTGATCGTATTATTGGTGTTGATGATAGCCTTCTTTTGGTATTTTTCGCCGAATAAGTCTTTTTTACGCATCAATAACATCGTCAGCATCCTCAACTCAATGGTGCTTTTTATTCCGTTTGCCGTCGCCGTATCTTTTCCGATTTTGCTCGGTGAGTTCGATTTGTCGCCCGGTTTTATCGGTACCGCCGCCGGAGCCGCGCTGGCGACGATCCTGTTCGAGACTGGCATCCCCTGGTATATCGCGGTAATCATATGTCTGGGGCTTGGGGTAGTGTTTGGCCTGATGAACGCGCTGCTGATCAACAAGTTTCTTATTCAGAGTTTTATTGCGACGCTCGCGGTAGGGTCGTTTATTGCGAGAGGCATTTCGCTTATAATACCAAGCGGGAGGACGCTGCGTATAGATCACCCCGTCTTTGACTGGATAGGGGACGCCAGAATAAGGGGCGTAGTACCGGTCACAGTTGTGATTTCTTTGATCGTGCTGATCGTCTATGGAGTGATACTTTCAAAAACGAATTTCGGGCGCAGCATATACCTTTGCGGAGGCAACGGCAAAGCCGCGCGACTGGCGGGACTCAATCCGAAACGGCTGTCATACATAGTTTTTGCCAACAGCGGAATGCTGGGAGCCCTCGCCGGGCTGCTGCTTGCCGCGCGAATCAAAACCGGCAATCTCGACGGCACGAACGCTTACGCCTTTCCCACCGTGACCGCCGCGATATTCGGAGGGATTTCTTTTGGAGGGGGTTCAGGAAGTATGCTCGGCTGTTTCCTCGGGCTCCTGGTCCTGTGCGGTTTCCAGAACGGACTTCAGATCATGCGTTTTTCGCCGCATTGGCAGACGATCGCCGCGGGCGCTCTCCTGTTGCTCGCGCTAGCTATCGACTACATTTCGAAGCGCAGAGCAATGAAACTCGAGGTTAAAAAAATGACGAAGACGACAGAACAAGGCGCCTTAGGCGCGGATTCAGGTCAGGAGTAAACTATGGATATGTTTCTGGAATTCAGCAATATAAGTAAAGCTTTTCCAGGCGTTCAGGCTCTCAATGACGTCAGTTTCCGTGTTGACAGCGGGCGCGTTTGCGCTTTGATGGGGGAAAACGGCGCCGGTAAAAGCACGCTTTTAAAGATTCTGAGCGGAGACTTACAGCCGGACAAGGGCCATATAAGTATCAACGGCGCGGTAAAGAGTTTTTCGTCGCCATATCAATCCATCAAGTCCAGCATCAGTATAATCTATCAGGAACGCCAGCTCGTCAGTGAAATGAGCGTCATGGAAAATGTTTTTCTTGATGACCTTCAGGAGAATACATTTGGGTTTGTCAGCAGGACGAAACTCAAGCAAAAAACTCAGGAGATAATAGATATATTTGGCCTGCCGGTAAAGCCGACGGATATCGTCGGCCACCTCACTGTGGCATATCAGCAAATGATAGAGATCATGAAAGCCTACAGGCGCGACTCGGATATCATCGCTTTTGACGAACCCACTGCGCCGCTTACGGATAAAGAGATCGAGATCCTTTTCAAGCTGATCAGGCAGCTTAGGGACCGGGGGAAAATCATAATCTATGTGTCTCACCGGATAGCCGAGATTTTCCAGATTACGGACGATATCGCCGTTTTGAAAGACGGTAAACTGGTAGCTAATTTCAAGACGCCGGAGACAAACAGCAACGAACTGGTCAAAGCTATGGTCGGACGCGACGTAGGCGATACTTATGCAAACCTAAAGCGTAACGACGAGATAGGCGACGTGATTCTCGAAGTAAAAGATCTTGTGACCGACTATGTCAGGGATATCAGTTTTGAACTCCGTCGCGGGGAGGTCCTGGGCTTTTCCGGTCTGATCGGCGCCGGCCGTACAGAGGTCATGCGCGCGATATTTGGCGTCGACCCGATCATATCAGGCGAGATCTTACTTGCAGGCAAGAGCGTGCGCTTCAAATCTCCAAGGGACGCTATTGACAGCGGGATAGCCCTTTGCCCGGAGGACAGAAAAGAGGAAGGCCTTGTTTTAGGGCAGTCGATTCGCAAAAACGTGAGCATTCCTGTTTTGTCAAAGCTGAAAAAATGGATTTTTCTCGACGAAAAATCGGAGCATAATCTCGCCGCGGACGCGGTACGCAAGTATTCTATCAAGACTCCGTCCGCTGAAAAGCTGACGCAGGAGCTTTCCGGCGGAAATCAACAAAAGACTATTTTGGGGCGTTGGACGTCAAATCTGGTAGATACGAAAATACTTATCCTTGACGAACCTACAAAGGGAATAGACGTAGGGACGAAAGCGGAAGTGTACCAAATGATACACGATTTTGCCGCGCAGGGAATTGCGGTCATTTTCATTTCTTCCGAACTGACCGAAGTGCTGAATGTGAGCGACCATATCATCGTTTTACATGACGGCCGCATAACAGGTAAGCTTTCAAGACACGAGGCGACTGAAGTGCTTGTCCTTGAACTCGCGATGAAAGTATAGGGGGGCGGCGGATATGACTTTACGGAACTTATTTAAAAAGATACTAAGCATAAACGAACTTACGCTTCTTATTATCTGGATAGTATTTATTATCATATTCCAGCTTATCAGCCCGAATTACCTTTCAAAAATCAATATCACGACTATATTTTATTCAGTTTCTGTTATGGGCACTCTTGCGGTCGGATTGTCGTGCCTTATGATCAGCGGGAAGATTGATCTGTCGACCGGCAGCACGGGCATGATGGCCGGAATTTTGATTGCAATGCTGCTCAGGGCGGAAATGCCCTGGGTCCCCGCGTTTGCGCTGATCCTGCTCTTCGGCGCGGCGACAGGAGCCATCAACGCTTTCTTTGTTAACATTCTGAAAATAGCTCCGTTTATTTCAACGCTTGCGGTCAGTACGATCTACGGCGGCGCGGCTCTCCTGATGACCAACGGCGCAAACATACCCATAAGAAACAAAAGCTTTCTTGCGCTGGAAGCTACGAGCGTTTGGATTTTTCCTCTGTCATTTCTTATAATGATCATCCTGCTCACGATCTATGGGGTAATTCTCGCGTACACCGGGTTCGGGCGCAGGATCTATATCACCGGCGGCAACGCTTACGCCGGCAGGCTGGCGGGAATAAAGCCCGAAAGGATCACTTCGATCCTGTTTATTAACAACGGCGTCCTGGCCAGCCTTGTCGGCGCGCTCTTCGCTTCGCGCATGAACATGAGTTCCTACACGTCGGTCGTCGGTTCGGATCTGGACGCGATCACGGCGATAATACTTGGAGGCGTCGCTTTTACGGGCGGCTCCGGGAAAATGACCGGCGTTTTTCTGGGCGTGATGCTCATAACCAGCTTCAACAACGGGCTGATACACAGCGGGCTGAACTTCTATTTTCAGGTCGTCGCCAAAGGACTCCTGCTGGTTTTGGCGTTGATACTTAACTATTATCGCGTAAGAGCGACGACAAAATCTCTCAAAGAACCGGCCCACGTGTAGGGGCGATTATCAATCGCCCGGCGTCGTGTTGGGGCGATTATCAATCGCCCGGCGTCGTGTTGGGGCAATCATCAATCGCCCGGCGTCGTGTAGGGGCGATTATCAATCGCCCGGCGTCGTGTAGGGGCGATTATCAATCGCCCGGCGTCGTGTTGGGGCAGTTATCAATCGCCCGGCCCACGTGTATGGGCGATCATCAATCGCCCGGTGTCGTGTAGGGGCGATTATCAATCGCCCGGCGGATCATTGGAAAATATTTACTCACACTGGTATTAATGTGAAAGGAACTGACGCAACTATGTCCCTGCTTGAAGAAAGACAGAAACGCATAGACGACGCGATATCGCTGAAAGAACCGGACCGCGTGCCGATCACCGCCCCCGGGCAGCTCTACCCCATATTCAACGCCGGCTTTTCAGCCGCGGACGCAGTCTATGACTTTGACAGTTACTCGCAGTCGATGATCAAATATGTGACCCAGTACGAGCCTGACGCGGCGAAAGGGTGCATCACGATCCCCGGTCAGGGCCCGGTTATGGAACTCTTCAAGCCGAAGAACATCGTCTGGCCCGGCGCCCCTGACGGGCGCATCGATATAAACTCCATTCAGCAATTCATAGAATATGCCGTCCTTCTGGAAGACGACATGGACTATTTCATGCAGGACCATACGGGCTGGCTGCTAAAAAAAGGATACCCGGCCGTGTCGGAGCTTCTGGAACCGCTGGCGCAGTGGGATTTCACAAGATTCAATCTTGACTATAACTTCGTCCCCCTGATCCGGATGCTCTCCGCCCCGGCTTCGAGAGAGATGATGCGGGCTTTATGGGAAGCGTCAGATCTGATAGATGAAATCGGGCGAAAAAGCGTTGAGCTGAATAATAAGCTGAACGAACTGGGGTTCCCCGTTCCTATCGGCGGGCGGGCTCTGACTCCTTTCGATACTTACAGCGACTTCTACAGGGGTACGCTCGATACGATGATGGATCTCTATGAACACCCGGAAGTCATAATCAGGTTTTTGGACGAAAACATCGAAAAGGTCCTGCAAAACATCACGGATCAAGCGCTGCTCGCTCCGGGAAAATGGGTGTTCATCCCTCTGCATAAGGGCATGGACTCATTTTTGACCGATGAGCAGTACAGAGACTATTATTGGAAATATCTGCAAAGGATGATAAACCATATTATAGGCGCGGGCATGGTCCCCTACGTCTATACCGAGGGGCCGTATAACTCGCGCCTGAAATACCTCTCGGACGTGCCGAAAGGCAAAGTGATATACAGTTTTGAGGAAATAGACCCTGCCGCCGCGAAAAAGCAGCTCGGAGATACCGCCTGCATCCTCGGCGTTTTCCCGGTCTATCTCTTGCACTACGGGTCAAAGCTTGAGGTCGTCGACGAAGCGAAGCGGCTGATCGATATCCTTGCCCCGGGCGGCGGGTATATCCTCTCGACCGGAGCGGGCCACGACCACGCAAACCCCGAAAATGTCGAGGCCCTGTTCGACACTGTCAAGACATACGGTAGAAAGTAGAAATCACGCATCATCAGAGTTCATCCCCGCGCCTTTAGGCGCGTTGCGCCCCCGGAACAGCTACGTCACAGAACCATGTTGAATAAATCCAACGCGTTTTGCTTATAGATCATGCGTTTCTCATCGTCAGGAATATCCATCCGCTCGATCGACTCTATCGTGCCCTCTATCATTCCCCATTTCGGGCCCAACGGCGCGTCCGTCCCATAAAGCATCTTATCAGCGCCGTAAAACGCGTATGAATCCATCAAACCGGTCGTATTGCCGTAAATCGCGGTGTCTACATAGAACTTATGGAAGTCTTCCGACAGCCCTTTGTACGGCAGGGGGTACAGGTTCAGCGTATAATGCACGCGCCCCGTGTTGAACGGCACCATCGCGCCCGCGTGGTGGATAATGATCTTTATATCCGGGAACTCTTTGAATATTCCCGACACCACCAGCTTGTGCATACAGCTTGTCAGCTCAAACTCCCAAGTGAACATATCATTGTCGTGGTCGAGCTGCGGGTTCAGCGTCGGGTGGATCCAGATCGGCAAACCCAGGTCGTCCATCATTTTGAAGATCGGGCGGAACTTTTCATCCGCGACCGGCTCGCCGTTGATTCGCGTATAGAGCTGGACGCCCTGCAGCCCGCATTCTTTTACCGCCCTCTCCGCCTCTTTGCACGCCGCGTCGACGTCGTTCATCGGGACTATGGCCGCCGCGCCCATAAACTTATCTGGGTATCGCAAAACCAGATCGGCCAGGTCGTCGTTGCCGATTTTCGCAAGCTCTACGGCGTCTGCGGCTTTCTCGACATACCTTTCAAGGGGTAAATTTGCCATTGTAAGCACCTGCAGCACTCTCGGGTACCGGCTCATGAGCCGCATACGGATCTCCAGGTCGGCGACAGCCGGCGTTTTGATCTCTATCCGGTCTCTTATCGCGGGCACCAGTTCCGCGTATTTTTTTACAAAGTTTGGCGTCAGGATATGCGCGGCCATATCAACATACATTCCGGTATACATTTCAGTTCACTCTCTTTCTTATAAATTGGAATTGCGGCTTGCCTGTCTTGCCGTCTGAGTATCCGGCGCCGCCGGCGGAGCCTGCTGCCGGTATACTAATTCGCCAGTGAGTACCCGCCGTCAACCGTTATTACCGTGCCGGTGATCTGTTCGCTCGCCGGAGATGCCAGGTAGACGACGGCGGCGGCGATCTCAAGCGGTTTGTTCCTGCGCCCGGTCGGCGTGCGCTCCATCCAGAACTCGTTTAGTTTCGCGTATTCGACCGGATCCACCTTCGATCCCAGATTGCTCTCGGTATATCCGGGCGCGACAGCGTTCATGCGGATCTTGTACTGCGCCCACTCCTGGGCCAGCATCCTCGTCATATGGTTGATCCCTGCCTTAGCCGCGCTGTAGGATACCGTCGTTTGCGGGAGGTTGACTATTTCCGCGGCGTTTGACGTTATGTTTATGATACTTCCCCAGCCTTGTTCCCGCATCTTTTTTGCGGCAAAAACAGCCATAATGAACTGGCTGGTGAGGTCAAGCTCTATCACGTCGCGCCAATCCGCGAAATCGTTCTTGTCAGCTTCGATCGACTCGAACCAGCGTACCGCGCCCGCGTTATTGACAAGCACCTCAAGCCGGCCAAACTCCCCTGCCACCTCGTTGACTACTTTTTCCGGATCCCCCTTCCGTAAAAGATCGCCCTGAAAATGTTTGACTGTCGCGCCGAACTTCGAAGCTATCTCCCGCGCGGCTTTCCGCCCGTTTTCGCTGTCCCGCGACATGATCGCGACGTTCGCGCCGCATTCGGCGAAAGCTTCCGATATGCCCCTGCCGATACCGGCGTTCCCGCCTGTGATCAGCACGGTAAGGCCCTTCACGCTGTACGCGTCCTTCATCGATGTGATCATAACTGCCTCCACTGTTGTTTCTGAAGTTATTTCTTTTCCGCTCAAATATGGTTGCGTTCAAATTCTAACTCATACCGCATGTTTAGTCAATAAGCCAAAAGAACCCTGTTTCAAAAAATAGTTGCCATCGTAAAGAAAATGTATTAGGTAAAATAACGCGCAAGGAGGTATCACCCGTGTTAACGTTTCAAAATCTGTTCGCCCCTGTTGAACTGGGGAGCCGTCTTTTCCGCAACAGGATATTCTCCGCGCCCATAGGACTCGAGTACTATCCGTCGGACAACGTCCGCCCGGGCGACGACTTCATTGCCTTTTACGAGCGGAAAGCGCAGGGCGGCGCCGCCACGGTCAGCGTCGGCTCGGCCATGGTCGACAACGACAGGGGCGCGGTCGGCCCGACGATACGGCTCGACGACCCGCAGGCGCTCGCTCCGCCTTTCCGGCTTGCGTCGTGTATATCCCGCCACGGCGCGGTCGCGGATATCGAGCTCCAGCATTGCGGCCCTAACGCGTACCACAGCAAACTCGGCCTCGGCGGCGACTTATACGGGGCGTACGCCATGGTCAACGGCCTGGGGATGGAGGTCCCCGAAATGCCGGAGGACGTGATCCTTGAAACGATCGCGAAATACGGAGACGCCGCGCAGACTGCCAAACACTGCGGATACGGCATGGTCACCGTCCACGCGGGCCACGGCTGGCTGCTGAACCAGTTTCTCGGCCCCGGCAACAACAGGGGCGACGCATGGGGCGGTTCCATGGAAAACAGAGCGCGGATCGTCGTAGCCATAGCTGAGGATATAAAGAGAAAATGCGGGCGCGGGTTCCCTGTCTGCGTACGCGTAAGCGGATCGGAAATCTTTGACGGCGGTTATGATATCGACTACGGCGTAAAGATCGCGAAGCTCCTGGACGGGCATTACGACCTCATCAACGTCTCTGTTGGCGCGCACGAAGCGCCCGACGTCTTTACGAACACGCACCCGAACATGTTCCTCCCCGACGGCGCTAATGTCAAATATGCCGCGGAAATAAAGAAGGCTGTCAAAACGTCGAAGGTCGCCGCAGTGGGCGCGCTCTCCGACCCGGCTATGATGGAGGATGTCATTGCGTCAGGCCGGGCCGATATAGTGATGCTCTGCCGCCAGCTTATGGCGGATCCCGACACGCCGTTAAAAGCCCGTGAGGGCCGCGAAAAAGAGATACGCGGATGCCTCCGCTGCTTCGAGTGCTTCTCCGGCCATTTTATGAAGCTGTCAAACCTTTGCGCCATTAACCCTGAAATAGGCTTCGAACGCGAGATAAAATATTTTGACCGCCCCGTCGCGCGTAAAAAAAGAGTGCTGGTGGCAGGCGGCGGCGTCGCCGGGATGCAGGCCGCGATCACGGCGGCGGAGCGCGGGCACGACGTGATCTTATGCGAAAAGACGGGGACTCTCGGCGGCGCGCTGCGCTGCGAGGCCAAAGTCCCGTTCAAGCGGAACCTCAGTAAATATCTCGACCTCCAGGCCGCCTTACTGACCTCCGCCGGCGTCGACGTCCGCCTGAACACCGAAGCGACGCCGGAGCTCGCCCGCGGCGTCGCGCCGGATGTCATTATCGCAGCGCTTGGCGCGCGCTCCGTCGTCCCCGATATCCCGGGTGTCGGAGGGGAAAACGTCATGAGCGCGGAACATGCCTATATGAACGCGGATGAGACGAAGCGCCGCGTCCTGATAATCGGCGGCGGCTTGTCCGGTATGGAACTGGCGATCTATCTGTCCGGCTTCGGGCGCGAAGTGACGATCATGGAGATGGCAAACGAACTGAACTTCTCGGGCAATGTCATCCACGCCCTCGCCATCCAAGGCGAGCTGAAGCGCCTCGGAGTCGGCGTAGTCACGTCAACGATGGCGGTAGAGATCGGCGCGCAAGGGGTCACCGGCGAGTACATCGGCGATACCCGCTCCCCCGCCCCGCTTTGCGGGACGATCAGGCGGGGCATTCTCCAGTCAGTCGTAACAAGCGAGCAGGAACGCCCGGCCTCCGATATAGGCGCCCGGCAGTTTTATCCGGCCGACACAGTCGTTTACGCGCCCGGCAGCGTGCCGCTGCGCGGCGAGGCGCTTGCGCTCGGCGAGTGCGCGCCGGTGTTTATCCAGCTCGGCGACTGCGTTGAAGCGAAAAATATATACGCCGCTGTTTCAACGGCGTACACGGCGGCAATGGGAATATAAAGGTTAGGTTTCAATAGTCAGATCCCTGACCCACTTTCCTTTGAGCAGCCTCGGCAGCGTGACTATCGTCTTTACGATCTCATCGCATTTTATCATGGCGTATACGACCGGTACCGCCCACCCCCAGACATGCCCGCTCAGGAAACCCAGCGGGATAGCGACCAGCCAAATGCTCAGCACGTCGACAAAAGCGACAAAGCGCCCGTCTCCCCCGCCCCTGAGCACGCCGACGAGCGCAACCATCGAGAACGCCTGGAAAATGACGATGAACGCGTAGACCGTCATCATCTGGTTCGCGTAAGTTTTCGCAATATCGGAGATGTTATACAAAGCCAGCAAAGGCCGTTTCAGCAGCAGCATCAGCGCCATCGCGAAAAGCCCCAGGCAAAAACTGATGAGGACAAGCTTCGTCGCGCGTTTTCTCGCGAGCTGATATCTTCCGGAACCCACAGTATTTCCTATTATGACCGCGGACGCGTTTCCGGCGCCGAAGATGCCGATAGACACCAGCTGCATGAGCACAGAACAAATACTGTTCGCCGCTGTGAATTCCGTGCCGATACGCCCGACAATGACCGCTATCGTAGAAGCGCCCATACCCCATAGAAACTCGTTGATAACGACGGGCATGGCGTTTTTGATGAAACTGCGTAAAATCCCCAGCTTTTTCGCGACAAACATTTTGATCTTATACCGCACAAGCTTTTCGAAGCGGGCAAGATAAACCAGCACGATCGTAAACTCCACCACCCTGGACAGGACCGTAGAGATCGCCGCGCCCTCGACGCCCAGCGCGGGAGCGCCAAGGTTGCCGAAGATGAAAACCCAGTTGAAAAAAACGTTGGTGCACAGCGACACTATGTACACAAAAAGCGATATCTTGACTACGCCTACAGAGCGGAGCACCATCAGCGACGACGCTCCGAAGCAGTGGATTATATAACCCAGGCCGACAATACGTAAAAAGCGCGCCCCTGTCTCGATGACGTCGCCCGATGTGGTAAATATTGACATCACCTGCCGGGCGAAGAGGAGCGCAAGCGCGGTGAATACCACGGTAGCCGCCGCGAGTATCCGATACATAACGGTCATTACTTTATGTATAGACTGTACGTCTTTTTTGCCCCAGTATTGGGCGATGAGGACATTCGCCCCGCTTGTCAGGCCGAAAAGCAGCAGCTGCAGGATAAATCCGAGTTGGTTTGCCAGCGCCACGGCTGAAAGCTGGACGTCCCCCAGCCGGCCGATCATCATCGTATCAGCCATTGAGATGCCGACCATTATAAGGTTCTGACAGGCCATAGGAAGCATTATCCTGAAAAACTGCAGAAAAAATTCCCTGTCGCCGAAGAACTCCCCGAGCGACTTTCGATCCAACGTGATGAGTATCAGCTCCTTATCGGGCCGTAATCGTAAACTGAAGAGAAGTCTATCACAACCGCGCGTACTACGCAATGAAATTTTCCGGACGCCCCCTGCCATTTTACATTCTACATTCGTAACTGTTCACTTTCAGCCCATCAGGGGCTGCGCGGTATGGTTTTTTTGTTGAGGGAATACCGGTGAAAAGGCCGGTAGCTGACCAGCGAACCAAAGGTTCGCGAACAACAAAAACCATGCCTCGCAGCTCTGCA
>Ga0082212_10007171_pt1 | contig 14818 bp, 7 predicted proteins | sample TergutNt197P3_FD_71548 | JGI IMG/M metagenome (GOLD analysis project Ga0082212, IMG submission 71548) | Neocapritermes taracua P3 segment gut microbial communities from Petit-Saut dam, French Guiana - Nt197 P3 | ecosystem: Host-associated > Arthropoda: Insects > Digestive system > Gut ... | reverse complement strand
CGCGAACTTGAAGAAGTGGTGGTAATCGGATACGGAACGGCAAAACGACGCGACCTGACCGGAGCCACAGGACGTATCAATGCCGCCGATATTAAGAATAAACCATCCAATAACGTGATGGATTTTCTGCGGGGTACTGTCGCCGGATTTAATTCCAATATGGAAACTTCCGCTAAAGGGGGCGGTTCCATGGAGATACGCGGACAGACGTCGCTTAAGGCAAATTCTAATCCGTTGATTGTGCTGGACGGCGTCATTTATAATGGCGAATTGGCAGACATCAACCCTGCCGACATCGAATCCATTGACGTCCTGAAAGACGGCAGCGCGGCAGCAGTGTATGGAACGCGCGCCGCTGCAGGCGTTATGGCCATTACTACCAAAAGAGGCGTATCGGAAAAACCGGTGATAGACGTCAATGCTTCATGGGGTATATCAACAGTGGCTAAATTGCAGCCGGTTTATGATCCACAAGGATTTATCATTATGAGAGGCGACGCCATGCGTTCCGGCGGGGGATTTGCTAAACCTGAGTGGTATTATCGCGACCCGTATTATGCGCCTCAGGGAGTTACTGATGCACAGTATCTGGACGGTCAAACCAAGGATATCATGACGGTTTATCTGCAAAATCGCTTAGGTTTTGGTCCTACGGAAGAGAGAAATTATTATGCAGGGAAAACCATTGACTGGTTAGACGCCATTTTCCGGAACGGACTGCGACAGGACTATAATGTTGGCGTCGGCGGGAAATCCTCAAAGACCAACTATTATTTTTCGCTGGGTTATTTGAATAATCAGGGATTCGTGGTCGGCGATAAATATCAGAACATTCGTTCAAGGTTAAACTTGAGTATCGACGTCACCGACTGGCTTCAGGTCGGGACCAATATTCAGTTCGCCAACCGCGACCAGGGTACGAATCCCGTGTCTGTAGCCGATGCTGTAGGAGCAAGCCCATACGGGTCTATCTACGAAGAAGATGGAAGACACATGAAACGGCAAGCTCACGACGATAATGTCGGTCCCAATCCGTTTTTCGTGAATGACAACGTGAAGATGGACAGGAGGGACAACCTTACAGCTAATTTATTTGCCAATGTCAAGTTGCCTTTTGGTATCAAATATCAACTGACGTTCAATCAGTGGTTTAATTTCAGAAAAACATACGAATTTAATCCATCAAAGGAATACCTCCTACCCCAGCCAGACGGGTCTGTGTCTGAGGTTCTAACCATCAGCAATGCAACCCGGGTTGACGGTTCGGGCAGATCATGGCAGGTGGATAATATATTCAGTTGGGATAAAACTATTGCCAATATTCACAAGTTCGATGTAACTTTTCTGGCCAATGCCGAAAAGTCGCAAACATGGAAAGGCGATGTATATGCATACGATTTTGAACCCTCGGACGATTTAGGTTTCCACAGTTTGGGCGTGGGTAAACAAACACAACTCAGAACAGGCAACGAAGACACTTATTCCACAGGTAATGCCCTGATGGGACGTATCAATTATACCTTGATGGATCGGTATCTGTTGACTGCATCGTACCGCAGGGATGGTTTTTCGGCTTTCGGGAAAAATCATCCGTACGCTTATTTCCCTGCTGTAGCCGCTGCATGGATACTGTCGGAAGAATCGTTTATGAAAAAGGCGACCTGGCTGAATTATGCAAAACTCAGGCTTTCTTATGGTATCAACGGTAACCGCGATATCGGTATTTATTCGGCGCTGGCGCAAGTAGGGTATGGAAAGGTTATTATAGATGGCGAGCCGGCTATCAGAATTTTTAGTAACACCTTACCCAACTATGATTTGAGGTGGGAAAAAACTACAGCATATAACGCCGGTTTTGAATTTTCTATTTTCAACAGCGTTCTGTCCGGTTCCATAGACGGATACATGATGTCTACAAAAGACCTGCTAATGGAAAAAAGATTGCCTCCTGTAACCGCATACGATCTGGTAATGACAAATTTGGGCGAAATCACCAATAAAGGTATGGAAGTCACTTTGAACTCAACCAACATAAAAACCGAAAACCTTAACTGGCGTTCTACTTTGATATTTTCGTTCAATCGCAATCAGCTCAAACATCTCGACGATGGCGCAAAACAGAATGTGCTTGACGATAAGGGAAATGTAATCGGTCAGCGCGAAGCCGACAACGACCAGAATCACTGGTACATAGGTCATGCTCTCGACCAGATTTACGATTATAAATTAATTGGCGTATGGCAGGAAGATGAAAGTGAGGAAGCAAAAAAATACGGATTGGTGCCGGGTGATATGAAATTACAGGATTTCAAAAATTATGAAGGACGGAGCGAGTATGTACGCAGCGATGAAGACCGCGTTTTTCAAGGTTATACCAAACCTCGCTATCGTCTGGGTTTGAGAAATGATGTTACTTTTTTGAAAAATTTCAATCTTTCCGTATTTATGAGAGCCGATTTGGGGCATTATTCCACAAATAATTATTATATTGATGGCGGCGATTTTCCGCATCGTATCAATACCTACAAATTAGAATACTGGACGCCCGAAAATCCTATCAATACTGCCGGCAGATTGAGGTCGGGCTTTAGTCCGAGATTCAATTATTATGTCAAATCTTCTTACTTTAGAGTGCAGGATGTATCGCTTTCATATACATTGCCCGCAAACATACTGTCTGCTGTCCATCTGCAAAGCGCCAGAGTATTTCTCAATATGAACAATCTGCTCACCATAACCAGTAAAAGGATATTTTGGGATCCTGAAACTTATGGTCCTACTCCCCGTATTTTTTCTTTTGGAATAAACGTAACATTATAATAATTAATTAAAAATTAATATCATGGAATCATTAAAAATTAAATTCATTAAGATTTGTGCTCTGCTGTTCTGCATCCGGGTCATTGTTTCCTGTAGTGCAGATTTTTTAGATCCTAAACCGCTTTCCTCGTTCATGCCCGAAAATGCGTATATGGATAAAAGAGGAATGATAGCCCTGCTCAATGATTGCCGGGATAAGTTCAAAAGGCAATACAATAACTCGGACAATCTCAACTGGACAATTCTGGCTGAATTTAATGTTTCGGACATAGGTATGTATTATGACAAATTTTGGGAATCTACTTTTATAAGAGATTTAGACATACAACTGACGCCTGAGAATGCGCCCAGTTTACAAATTTTTGAGGTTTGGAGACTTTATTATAACTATCTTAAATCGGCAGGAACGGTCATAACGCGCGTAGAAAATGTTAAATTTGACAGCGAAGAAGAAAAAAATGAAATCCTTGCAGAGGGCTATTTTCACAGGGCATACTGGTATTATCGCTTAGTGCATGAGTTTGGCGACATCCCGTTTATTGACGGCGAACTTACCAGACCGGCAGTCGACCTTTATACTTACTCGCGCAAATCCATACTGAACCGTTTAGTGAAGGATATGGAATTTGCCGTACAGTGGTTACCGGTAAGAGTTCCTTACGGCGCTGTAAACCGCGCTGCAGGCAATCATCTGCTTACAAAACTCTATCTTTCGGTAGGACGGTTTGACGATGCTATATCGGCTGCAACCGAAGTCATTGAAAATTCAGGATTGAAGTTAATGACTGAACGTTTTGGAACAGGAAAGACTAATCCGGCAGAAGCCGATAAATACAGGGCTTTTCCAACGCCAAAGATACTTAAAGATAAAGCCGGCAGGGATTCAGTTGGAATTAAACCTACTCAATATGAAGGTGATGTGATATGGGACCTTTTCCTGAAGGAAAATATAAGCACCCCTGAAAATACGGAAGGCATACTCATAGTTCAGAACCGCTTTTCGCTTGATGGCAACGGGGCTATGGGCGCCAATATTATGAACCGCGTCTGTACACCAAATTGGCAGTCTATACCCGGAATGAATCGCGTCCCTGGCGACGGCGGTCTGTTAAAGTATTTGTATCGCGGACAGGGTTTTTCGCTCTTGACGCCATTTGCGCGTCATGAACTTTGGATAGGCTGTGGTGACGATTTACGGCGCAAATGGCCCAACTGGTTTGTGAGCGACAGTCTGTATTATAATGATCCGTCGAAAGCTGAATATGGCAAACCTGTTCCAAAACCGACCACGCCGGATACAAGCATGGTATGGGGCTCCTATCCGCGTTACAAAATCTGGACTTTCGACGAATTTCGCGACCCTGACGTTAATCCGGGACTGCAAGACCCGCGTGGCGGGTGGCGGGACATATACATATACAGGTTAGCCGAAACATATCTGATGAGAGCCGAAGCATACTGGTGGAAAAATGATATGCAAAAAGCGGCAGACGACGTCAACGCAGTTCGCAGTCGCGCCCATGCTCCGGTGATTAGCGCAGCGGAAGCCACTATCGACTACATATTCGACGAACGGGCAAGAGAACTGTATCTGGAAGAGCCGCGCAAGAGCGAATTAACCCGTGTCGCCTTTATTATGGCTGACCAAAAAAGAGACGGATACACCGAGGATATGCTCGTCAAAAATTGGTACCATGACAGAGTATTACGCGGTAACGTATTTTTCCGCGAACAAATCCTGTTACTTTCTACGAAATGGAAAATTAGCCCTTACCATTATTTGTGGCCCATACCCCAAACCACTATTAATGCAAACGTGGAAGGGCATATCAACCAAAATATGGGATATGCTGGAAGCGAAAGAAATATTCCGCCATTGGAATTGGAATAAAAAATTTAAAAATTAATAATAATTATATTGTATCACTTAATAAAATGTTTTTAACAATGAAAAGAATAAATTTTTTGAAGAATGCGGCAATAGCCGCGAGTGTAGTGATGGTACTTGCGTTGCCTTACGGTTGCAAGAGCGATGACCCCGAAGTAAGGAAGTTTGCTGTCAGGTTTGACTCAAGAGGCGGCAGCGCAGTAGAGAGCCAAATTGTCAATGAGGGCGAAAAAGTAACCAAACCGGCCGACCCCACAAAAGCAAATTCTACATTTGTTGCGTGGTATAAGGAAGTAAGTTTGGAAAACGAATGGGATTTCGACAACGAAACCGTACAAATGCACATGACCCTGTATGCCAAATGGAATACGGCAGAAGGATTTTTCACCGTTACCTTTCAAACGAGTATTGGTAGCATGGAGGTAACCGAATTTACCATAGCGGATGGCGCCAGAGTGGCAAAACCGGCCGACCCTGCGGTTTCTGAGGATTCCGGTTTTGAATTTATTACCTGGTACAGGGAAGCAAATTTCCAGAACGAATGGAGGTTCAACACCGCAACCGTTTCAGAAAACATGACCCTGTACGGCAAATGGATTGACCCGTTTGAAATGATGCTTGTAGAGCACGGTAAGTTTATCATGGGCGTCACTGCAACGACAGCAGAGAATACATTTCCGCTGCATGAGGTAACGATCAGCAAGGATTTCAGAATGGCAAAGTACCTTGTAACGCAAATACAATATGGAGCCGTGATGGAAATTCCAAACGTTGAACAATACATACTGCAAATAATGAACGCCAGAGATATAGCTCAGGAAAGGGGTATAGGGCCCGATCTTCCCATGAATTTCGTAAGCTGGAATGACGCTCAGGATTTCATCGCCAGACTGAACGCCGCCACCGGCAAAAGCTACCGTTTGCCGACAGATGCGGAGTGGGAATTTGCGGCTCGCGGAGGCATTGAGACGAAAGGATTTATTTTTCCCGGAAGTAATAATTTAGAAGAGGTTGCATGGCATGGGGCTAACTCTTGGGGCCAGTTTGGTAATAATCCTAATACGACCGGTATGCATCCCGTTGGCTTAAAAAAACCCAATGAACTGGGGCTTTATGATATGCTGGGAAATGCGCTGGAATGGTGCGAAGATTATTTTAGCACTACTTATTATAATGAAGATCCGGTGACCGATCCTCATGGACCTGAAGAGCCGAATGACGCAACAGAAACGCACGTTACCCGCGGATCTAACTGGAGTAGCGGCCCCGCTAACGTCGTCATAGCAAGACGGATGTCTGGGCCTGCTGGCACAGGTACTGAAACCAACGGTTTCCGCCTGGCGTCTAATTGATCTATGTTACATTTAAAATTTAAACCATTGAAAAGATTGAAGATTGCGGCGGTAGCCGCGAGCGTGATGATGGTATTTTTCTTGTCTTTGGGCTGTAAGAAGAACGACGACAATAAAAAGACGTATATGGTTGTGTTTGAATCGAACGGAGGCACCGAAGTAGACGATCAAAATGTAAAGGAGGGCGGAAAAGTGACTAAACCGGCAAACCCGACAAAAGCAAATCTTATCTTTAACGGGTGGTATAAGGAAGTCAGTCTGCAAAACAAATGGGATTTCGACAATGGAACCGTCACAGGCGACATGTTCCTTTATGCCGGATGGATTGTGGACGAAGACGGATATGTGGTCGCGTTTGAAACGAATGGCGGCAGTTCCGTGCCTGACCAAATCGTCAGTAAGGATGGCGGAAAAGCGACCCAGCCGGGCGACCCGTACAAACCCAACAGTATATTTAACGGTTGGTATAAGGATGCAAATTTGAAGGACGTCTGGGACTTCGACGCCGAAACCGTAACGGGCGACATGACGCTGTATGCCCGTTGGTGGGTTGGCGGAGATTATAACATCGTTTCTTTCGGAGCCGTGGCAGACGGCAAGACGCTGAACTCGCGGGCTATTCAGGCGGCCATCGATCGTTGCAGCGCCGATGGCGGCGGGCAAGTTATCGTCCCGCGAGGCGTATTTATAACGGGAACCGTATTCCTTAAAAACGGCGTAACGCTTCATCTTGAAAAGAACGCCATATTGAGGGGAAGCCCCAATCCGAGAGATTACGCCCCGGCAAGTGTGATTAAAGCCTCGAACGCACGAAATATCGGTATTACGGGGCAAGGCGTTATTGACGGAAACGGATATACATGGTACACCAATAATGTTTCAACTCATGGAGAATATGGCGGAGTACTTATCGAAATTGATAATTGCCAAATCATCAATATCGAGAATGTATGGATTCAATATTCGGCAAGCTGGACACTGCTGCTGAGCAACTGTTCCAAAATTGCCATTCGCGGCGTCACAATACGCAACCCGCTTCACGCAGCCAACTCCGACGGTATCGACATCGTGGCTTCAAACGATATTATTATCTCCGATTGCGACATATACACCCAGGACGACGCTATTGTTCTCAAGAACAGCGCTGGAGGGCGAGCCTGTGAGAACATCACGGTTACGAACTGTGTCCTGACCAGCCGGTACAACTGTTTCAAAATCGGAACGGAAACCGTTCGTTCCCCATTCCGCAATATCGTGTTCAGCAATTCGACAGTTCGTTGCGCCCAGGCAAACGATTCGCTCGCGAGGAGGGCACTCCAACTTGGCGCGCCTATAAAATGCAGCTCGGGGATTTCTATCAGTACTGTGGACGGCTCTATCATAGACGGCTTGACGATTAATAATATCACGATGGACGATGTTCGCAATGCGATTTTTTTACGACGCGGAGGGCGCTTGAGAAATAATGCCGGCGGACAGCCCGGCGAACTCAAAAACGTCATCATATCAAATATTACGGTGCGTAGCGCCGAGTGGCCCGTAATGATTATGGGCATTTATGACGGAGCCCGATACTGGAATATCGAAAATGTAACGTTCAGCAACCTGAATATCGGATTCAAGGGCGGAGAAACCAATTCGGGATATCCTGATGTTGTTGTCCCCGAAGATGCCGCCGGTTATCCCGACGCAATGACATGGTTCTACACCTCAAACCCCACAATTCCGTGTTGGCCCGCCTGCGGATTCTTTGTCCGCCACGTCAAAGGGCTGGATTTGCAAAACATCAGGATACGGCTGGAGACAAACGATATACGTCCCGCAATGATTTTTGACGACGTCAAAGACCTCAATGTTAGTAATTTCAGAGCAGACCGTCTCACCGGACATTCGGCAATACGACTTACCGGAGTGGATGATGCAGTATTCAGAGACCTTTCCCTGCCGGGTACTACCGGTTATGACTTTTGTCTCCGCGGAACGAACAATCGGCTTGAATACCAAAGTACCAGAGTGCATAACCATTGAATATTGTATATTGAATATATAATTTAATTTTTTAATTTGTAATATTTTTTTTAATAAATAACTAAAATTTTGTAATCCATGAAAAAAATAATTTTTTTGAAGAATGCGGCAATAGCTGCGAGTGTAATGATGTTTTTGGGGTTGTCTTCGGGCTGTAAGGAGACAGAAGACCCCATCGTCGAAAATGAGTTTGTTGTTACCTTTGATACGGATGGCGGCAGCGCAGTAGCCAGCCAAACCATAAAGGAGGGCGGAAAAGTGACCAAACCGGCCGACCCCGTCAAAGATGATTTTACCTTTGATGCGTGGTACAGAGAGGCAGGTTTGCAAAACGAATGGAACTTCGACGCCGGAACCGTAACCGGAGACATGACCCTGTATGCCGGTTGGGATGCAATTCCCGGAATAGATGAATTTGTTGTCGTATTTCAATCGAATGGCGGCACTTCAGTACCCAAACAAAATGTAGCGGATGGCGGAAAAGTGACCGAACCGACGCCTCCCACAAAAGACGGTTTTATCTTTGATGCGTGGTATAAGGAAGAAGGTTTGGTAAACAAATGGAACTTCGACGCCGAAACCGTAACCGGAAGCATGGCCCTGTATGCCGGTTGGAAAGAACATGAATATGAGGTCGCGTTTGAAACGAATGGCGGAAGCGCAGTACCCAGCCAGTACATAACGATGGGCGGAAAAGTGATCAAACCGGAAGACCCCACAAAAGACGGTTTTGTTTTGGTTGCGTGGTATAAGGAAGAAGGTTTGGAAAACGAATGGAACTTCGACATCGAAACCATATCGCAGGACACGACCCTGTATGCCCGCTGGGTAACGGAGGGTATGGCTAATGTTACCCTTCAGGTGGGTAACATGTATTTAGATGATTTTTACGCTGAGATAGGCAAAAAAATGACAAAACCGGCTGACCCCGTATTTAAACAATTGACTTTCGTAAAGTGGTATTCGGATATAACTTTGACAAACGAATATGACTTCAACTCAGAAAACGTATTGGGCGACATAACCCTGTATGCCGGTTGTACTATTAATACCGGAATGGTAGAAGTTGGAACCGGTACGTTTACGATGCATGGCACCGGAGGTACAAACAATGGCAGTGTTCCACATGATGTAACGATTACCAAAAATTTCAGTATCGGCAAATATACGGTAACGCAAGCTCTGTGGACGTATGTGATGGGAACTACCGTTGTAGAGTTAGGTAGCGGGGATGAATCCAGTGGTGTAGGACCGGATCATCCGATTATTTACACAACTAAGCAAGACGCTTTGGATTTCTGTGTTGCATTGAGCACCGCCACCGGCAAAACATACCGTTTGCCAACGGAAGCGGAATGGGATTACGCGCTTAGAGGCGGTACAGTTGGAAATCTAGATAATGATGGGAATGAATATACATATGCTGGAACCAACGATCCGAACGAAATGTGGAATGGAAACGCAGGTGGCGCCACTGTGAAACCCGTCGGCGGAAAAGCTCCCAATAATTTAGGTCTTTATGATATGCTCGGAAATGTATTTGAATGGGTGTCTGATATGTATGGCACTTTTACTGGTGAAGCACGGACGAATCCGGAAGGACCTGATTCACTTGTAGGTGGTTGGGAAGGCGCACTCATGAATCGCGGCGGTAATAGGAGTAGTGGCAGTGCAGGTGGCGGTATTGTAATGACAAGACGCGACCCTGTTGCTGCTGCCAATGCGAACGTTAGGAGTAATCTACAAGGTTTCCGTATAGCAATGGACGGAAAAGAATAGTAATATTCTTGATAATTTATTTCCTGCTGTGAAAAAACTTTTTTTCACGGCAGGAAATTTTTTTAAAAATAAAATCATCAAAATGTACAAATATTCAGTAATATTAGGAAATTTAGGTAACACTTGCGATAGATTTTGCAAGGGTTACAAAGACAATCCGTCAACGGAAGAAATGCTGGGAATGGCGGTAAAAATACCTCATGTAGAAGGTATCGAATTAGTGGGCACATGGGATATTCGCCCGGATAACGTAAAAGACATGAAAAAACGGTTGGCCGATTATGGTAAGGCTTGCGTATCCATCATCCCCGACACTTTTACCGGAAAGGAATACGGCAAGGGAACCATTACTAATACCGATGTCGGCACGCGACAACAAGCGCTTGATTATCTCCGCCAAATGAGCGAAATCGCTCTTGAAATGGATTGTGGCATTGTTAATATGTGGATGGCACAAGACGGATATGACTATCTCCTGACGGCTGATTACGACCGGGAACGCGAATGGCTTCGCGAGTATACTTCCCGGCTGGCTACCGAATTTCCAACGCTGAAGTTTGCTTTGGAATATAAGCCTAAAGAGCCGCGCAATTATTCGTACCATGCCCGTATGTGTGATACTATCATGGCAGCCAAAGAAACCGGATGCGCCAATGTAGGAATTACCATTGACACAGGACATAGTTTTGTTGCGGGTGAAAATGTTGCCGAAGCCGTCGTAATGGCAAAGAGAGCGGGCGATTTGCTGTTCCACATGCACTTCAACGACAATCATGGCTTCTGGGATGACGATATGATAGTAGGTAGTGTGCACAGTACAGTATACATTGACCTGCTTTTCTGGTTAAAAAAAACCGGATACAAAGGGTGGCTTTCAATGGATCAGTACCCATACCGCGAAAACGCTACGAACGCTATTGCAGAAAGTATCCTTTGGGTAAGACGTTTTGAACAAATTGTGGTTGAGAAATTTGCAGAGATCGATGCATTGGTCAAACTGAACGATGCAGTAGAAACGTCGCGTTTCATGCGTAGAGTACTATTTTCAAAATAAACTTGGTAATGACAGAAAAATAAATTATTAATTTATAAACATAATAAAATGTGTAAAAATTGTCAAATGAATCGTCGTCAGTTTGTAGAGACGATGGGTGTTCTCACAGCAGGAACCATCTTAACAGGTAGCGTAGTATCCGGTATGAGCGGGTCATATTTCACGTCCGATCCGTCAAAGTTCCAATGGGATCCCGACGCACCGATGTTTCACCCGGGTAAAACGCTCAAAGTTCAACCGGTGTTGATGTACCGCGAGCAACCCTATCGCAAATTGACCAGTTACAAATCTTGGGGCAACATCAATTCAAAAGAAACTGCTGTGGAAGAAGAGCAAAGAATCAATGGCGAGCTCAAGCAGTTGAAGGCATTGGCGGATTTTGCGGTGGACTTTCTCCCGTTGATGAGTGTTACTACGCCCGAAGAGGCTCAAAAAATCCATGAAAAGGACTACGACGTTGTGCTGTTCTATGCCGCAAATGGCAACAGCGCTACGTTTACAGCCTGCACGGCTCCCGATCCGGCGAAAGACACCATCGTTTTTGTGCGTCATCTGAATGGTCCGCTTTATTACTGGTATCAGGCGGTCAGTGATCGTCAGCTGAAGCCGGCGGATGATCCTGCGTTGTCGCAAAATTCTGCCGACAATCATGGCCCGTTGACTGTCGAGGATGTTGTAGTCGATGATCTTAATGAGGTCATTTGGCGCTTGCGGGCGCTTTATGCGCTCAAAAATTTCATTGGTCACAAGACCATCTCCATTGGCGCGGCGGGCGGTAAATATGACGCATCCGCTCCCGAAAACTGCAGGAAACGGTTCAAGCACGAAATTGTCGAAATTACCTACGGGCAATTTGAAGAACTCTATGGCAAATATCGCGACGATAAGGCGCTCGTTGCCAAGGCGGAAATGTGGACAGACCGTTATCTGAAAATGCCCCAAACCAGATTGGAAACACAGCGCGATTTCATCGTCCGGGCGTTTCTCGTGTACGGCGTTTTCAAGGAACTTTTAAACACGCATCAGGCGTCAACGCTTACCGTACTGGGCTGCATGGGAACCATGTTTGAGGCTGCCGGTACTACCGCGTGTCTGTCGCTCGGCTGGCTCAATGATGAAGGATACCTCGGACTTTGCGAATCGGATTTCGTGTCGCATCCGTCGGCGATTCTCATGAGACATATCACCAACAAGCCCGTCTTCATGCACAACTCGACATTTCCGCACAAGGGGATAGTCACCTGCGCCCATTGCGCTTCGCCGCGACGCATGGACGGCGTCCAATACAATCCGATGCGGATCATGACGCATTACGAATCTGAATTTGGCGCTTCTCCTAAAGTTGATTTTCCGATTGGACAGAAAGTAACGTTCCTTGACCCACACTATACGAACCCGCGCTGGCTGACCTTCACAGGAACCATTCAGTCGAACCCGGATTTCGAGATTTGTCGCTCCCAACAGGATGTGCTACTCGACGGCGATTGGAAAAAACTGAAACGCGAAGCCCGGGATTCCCATTGGGTCATGAGTTTCGGCGATTACAAAAACGAGGTTGAATATATCTCACGGAAAATCGGTATACAGTGCGTCCGTATTGACGAGGCGTGAAAATATTGGTAATTAAAAAAGAAACAATAATAAAAATCACATGAGATCATTTTCAGTTACCATTATCACATGTATGTTGTTGTTTTCAGCCTGTTCAACCGAAAAACAGGCGAAAGAAACGGATTTTTGCAAGTATGTTGATCCGTTCATAGGAACTGGCGATTTAGGACATACATTTCCGGGGGCTACCCTTCCCTTTGGGTTCATACAGACAAGCCCCCAAACGGGTCAGGTTTCGTGGAAATACTGTGCAGGGTATAATTATGCCGACGAGTCGATCATCGGCTTTGCGCAAACCCAGCTCAGCGGCATTGGCCGGCCCGATTTTGGCGATATACTGATGCTGCCCTTCAGCGGCGATGCAGGCGATAATTATCGCAGCAGGTTTTTGAAATCGGAAGAAATGGCTTCGCCCGGTTATTATACCGTCCGGCTGAGCGATTTCGACATTCAGGCGGAACTGACAGCCACACAGCGTACCGCATTTCACCGCTACACGTATCACAAAAACGAACCGGCATATCTGCTGCTCGACATGCAAAGCGGTTGCGTATCGCATAACGCTAAAAACATCGAAACCCACGTACTGTTTGCCGAGATGGATATGCCCGACAACCAGACCATCACCGGACATCAGCAGGTACACAACTGGGTGACCCGCCATTATTTTTATGAAATACGTTTCGACAAGCCGTACAGGGTGAAGGAAGAACTTCCCGCCAATGCGGGCAATAAGGCAAAACGGATGATACTGGCATTTGATATCAAACCCGGCGAAACATTGCAGACAAAGGTAGCCATGTCCACGGTGAATGTCGACGGCGCTAAGGAAGCGATGAAATCCGAAAATCCGGGATGGGATTTTGACGCCGTCCACAAAAACGCCCGACGCGAATGGAACGATCTTTTTTCGCGGGTTCAGGCGACCGGCAGCGACGAACAGAAAACCAATTTCTATACTTCGCTTTATCACCTGTATATCCAGCCCAACAATATTGCCGATATTGACGGTCGGTATCGCGGAATAGACGACAGCGTGCGCACGGCTCCTTCGGGAAATTACTATTCTACCTTCTCGCTTTGGGATACCTATCGTGCTGCGCATCCGCTTTATACGATCCTTATGCCGGAAAAAGTGGACGGGTTTATCGAATCAATGCTTGAACACTACAAGGTGCAGAAATACCTTCCCATCTGGACACTCTGGGCGAAGGAGGGTTTCGACATGATTGGCAATCACTCCATTCCTGTGATTGTTGACGCTTACCTGAAAGGTTTTACCGGATTTGACCACGAACTGGCTTACGAAGCCGTTAAAACGTCTTCGACCGTGAGCCATCGCAATTCCGATTGGGAAACGTACATGAAATACGGCTATTATCCGTTTGATGTCATCATCACCGAGTCGGTGTCAAAAACTCTGGAATCCGGGTTTGACGACTGGTGCGTGGCGCAGATGGCAAAAGGATTGGGTAAAACCGAAGATGCTGAATTGTTCGCCAAACGATCAAATTTTTACAAAAATCTGTTTGACCCGCAGTTTCAACTGATGCGCGGCAAAGATTCAAAAGGCAATTGGCGCGTGCCGTTCAACTCGTTTAGTCTGTCACATGCAACCACTCAGGGCGGCGACTTTACCGAAGGTAATTCGTGGCAATACACATGGCATGTACAGCACGATGTGGAGGGGCTGATCGAACTGATGGGCGGTAACGAAGCATTTACTGCTAAACTTGATTCGCTGTTTTTCCTCGAATCAATGGCTGAAAATGCCGGCTGGACAGGGGATGTTACCGGTCTTATCGGACAATATGCACATGGCAACGAACCCAGCCATCATGTGGCATATCTTTATGCGTTGGCCGGAGAACCTTGGAAGACTCAAGAACTGATACGCGAGGTGTTTGACCGTTTTTATCCGAACAGGCCTGATGGTCTTTGCGGCAATGACGACTGCGGTCAGATGTCGGCATGGTATATCTTTTCGGCTATGGGTTTTTATCCTGTAAATCCTGCCGGTGGAGAATATGTGTTGGGTGCGCCGCAACTTGAAAAAATCGAGTTACGCTTGCAGAATGGCAAAACATTTACTGTGGAAGCCAAAAACCTTTCGGAAGAAAACAAATATGTACAATCGGTAGAATTTAACGGCCAACCGTATACGAAAAAGTATATCCGCCATGAAGAGATCATGAACGGAGGTCATTTAGTGTTTACAATGACTGATAAATATTAAACGATAATTAAGCAATAAAAAAAATAATGGTTATGAGAAAGTTTTTTTGT
>Ga0082212_10007170_pt1 | contig 14819 bp, 20 predicted proteins | sample TergutNt197P3_FD_71548 | JGI IMG/M metagenome (GOLD analysis project Ga0082212, IMG submission 71548) | Neocapritermes taracua P3 segment gut microbial communities from Petit-Saut dam, French Guiana - Nt197 P3 | ecosystem: Host-associated > Arthropoda: Insects > Digestive system > Gut ... | reverse complement strand
AACGATTATAGCACAGATTTTTAGTGACATTCAACACACAAAAATTAGAACTTATAGCGGATTTTACCAACTTGTTTCACTTCTCGTTGGTGCCTTCCGCAGGAAGGAATGGTCTTTTTTATGTATGAATATATCGAAAAAAAGTCACGCTTTATCGGCTACGCGACACGCGCCTGTACTGAGGAAGAGGCGAAATCGTTCATAGCGGAGGTGTCGCGTGAACACCCCAAATCCCGCCACATCGCCTATTCGTACGTTCTGGCGAACACCGCGAAAACGAATGACGACGGCGAACCGCACGGAACGGCAGGGCTCCCCATCTACAACGTCATCACGCGTCGCAATTTGCAAAACGTCGTCGTAGTCGTCGTGCGATACTTCGGAGGGACATTACTCGGAAAAGGCGGCTTGATTCGCGCATACGGCAAAGCCGCAGGTCTCGCAATCAGCGGCGAACTCGAACAACAGTAATATAGCAGTTGGAAAATGTCGGAAACTGTCGTCAAAAAGTCGTTGATATTCCCTTGACAATTGATTAAAAATATGTTAGAATGTACTGTAATACAATAGAAAAGGTTGAAGCAATAATGAAAAGATTTAATGTAGGCATTATCGGCGCGACGGGCATGGTCGGTCAGCGTTTCGCGCTGTTGTTGGAACAACACCCGTGGTTTAACGTGACTGTGTTGGCGGCATCGCCTCGGTCAGCGGGAAAACGCTACGGTGAGCTAATGGAGGGCAGGTGGCTGATGAATCGCCCGCTCCCCGATAAGTATAAAGATATGATTGTGGTGGATGCGGCTGACATTGCGACAGTCGGCGCGAAAGCGGACGTGGTATTTTGCGCGGTGGACATGGCGAAAGAAGACATCAAGGCGTTGGAAGAAGCGTACGCTAAGGCGGAAATCCCTGTTATTTCAAATAATTCCGCCCACAGAGGGACTGCTGACGTTCCTATGATTATACCCGAGTTGAATCCCGAACACGCGCAAATCGTGGAGGCTCAGCGAAAGCGGTTGGGTACAAAACGCGGATTTATCGCGGTCAAGTCCAACTGTTCAATTCAAAGCTACGTCCCTATTTTGCACCCTCTGCATAAATTCGGGTTACAGGAAGTTGTGGTTTGTACTTATCAGGCTATTTCGGGCGCAAGTAAAACATTCGATACATGGAGTGAAATGGTTGACAACGTGATTCCGTTCATCGGCGGTGAGGAGGAAAAGTCCGAGCAGGAACCACTGAAAGTCTGGGGTGAAATCAACGGCGACGTGATTGTCAATGCGACTGCGCCTGTGATTACCACGCAATGCGTGCGCGTCGCCGCCAGTGACGGTCATATGGCGGCGGTGTTTGTGCGGTTCGCGAATAAGCCGAGCAAACAGCAAATACTCAACGCGTGGAACGAGTGCGGCGGCGCAGGTTTGCCCTCCTCACCCGAAAAGTTCCTGACGTATCACGAAGAAGAAAACTACCCACAGACGAATATGCACCGCGATTTACACAACGGGATGGGTATTTCAATCGGGCGATTGCGCGAGGATACAGTGTACGACTATAAATTCATCGGGCTTTCGCACAACACGTTACGCGGAGCGGCAGGCGGTGCCGTTCTCATGGCGGAATTGTTCGCACAAAAGGGCTATTTCGACTAACAGACATAGTCTGTTTTGCCCGACTAAAACTGTCCGAATTACGAAACTGTTTCTCGGGGTCACAATGTTTATTAGACCTCTTGCGAAATTAAATGCGTGGGGATTTGCTTAGGCAATTTTTCACCAGACAAGGCGAAAAACGCAGAAATGCTTTGTGCATTTCGAGTATTTTCAACGCAGTATGGCGAAAAATTGACCGCAAAGACACCGCATTTTAATTTCGCAAGAGGTCTAATATATTAAGTATCGCAAAGACGATTATACCACATCTTGTTATGCTTGTCAAGAGGGTTCACACTCAGAATTTTTGATTGACTCTTCGTGTGCCCGCGCCTCACACTCCGCACAGTAATTAAGCAGATACTTTTTCGCCGCGAATAACGCGATAATCGCCGCAACGCCGATGATTATGTTAATCATCTTGTTGTCATTATATATAACAACGTGTCGTGCAAGGGTGAACAGCAATACATCAACGACGGATTCAGACGTGTGTTTGCACAGCATTTTCGCGAACTCAATCCCGATAATCAGCCCTAAAAAAAGCGATAATATCTGATTGAACTCAATGTTCAGTATGTCATAACCGTCGCTGAATAAATATGAACCTATTTCAAACCATCGAACCAAAATCACCAACATCAAGAAAAACGCAATGGCAATTTCTATTACGTTCATGCTCGTTTCGACCCACTTCATGATAATTCTGTTTCGCTTTGTATGAATTGCGTTGCGCCTGTCTGCAACTTTCATAGCGTGCGAAAATTTAAGACGCCGTTTCATTATTTTTTTATCCACTTTTTTATTTCCTTACCAATTCTTTATAATGCTGCCCACGCTCCTCGAAGTTGCGATAGAATCCATAACTTGCCGCCGCAGGCGACAATACGCAACACCGCCGCGTTACTGCCTTGGCGCGCGCTACTGCCTGCGTCATGTCGGCAGCTTTATACACGTTCGCCCTATCAAGTTTATCGGCGATTGTATGCCCCGAATCGGGCAGAGCCACTACGTTAATGTCGGGGCGGCTGTGCAGAAACGTCACCAAATCCGAATAGTCAATCCCCCTGTCCATACCCCCGATAATCAGCGTGTCCGTCTCCGGGAACGCCGTCACTGCGGCAATCACCGCCGCCGGAATGGTACTGATACTGTCGTTGACCCACTTCACGCCGTTTATTTCCGCGAACAGTTCCAACCGATGTTCCAACCCTGCGAAACTGTACGCCGCCGCAAGTGCCTCTTCCTGCGTAATGTCCGCACACACTTTCGCCGCTTTGACTGCAATGGCGATATTATGCAGGTTATGAACACCGCGCAACGTCGCTTTCGCCGCCTCAATAGCGGACGAATCCACGTCCTCACCGCGAATCAACACGTCGCCGCTTCGCTGATATTTGAAGATGTTTTCTTTCGCGGCGCGATAATGCGCGAAGTCTGTGTAATGGTCTAAATGCTCTTCATACAAGTTCAGAAACACAGCAACGCGCGGGCTTGCCGTACAGTATTCGAGCTGATGACAGGACAACTCGGCGACGATGTACTCGTCCGCCTCTAACTCCCCCGCAACGTCAAGCGGAGGCACACCGATATTACCGATTAGGCAAGACTTCTTGCCGTTATTGACCAAAATATGGTGAATAAGGCTTGCCGTGGTTGACTTGCCTTTCGTACCCGTCACGCCGATTGTCTTATTGTCGCAGAATTGCAAAAACAAGTCCGCCTGTCCCGTAATGCGCGGGTCTGTGTTGCCGAATAACGGAATCCCCGGCGATTTTATAACCACGTCAACTTCGCTTGAATCGGGCAGCGGCGTGGTGTGCTTGTACGTCTCCCACACCGTTACTTTTGCGGCACAACCCATCTTTTCGAGCAACCGCAGTGACGACTGCCCCTCCAACCCAAACCCCAACAACAATACACGTTTGCCTCGAAAGAAGTCACATAATTTGTCTAACATATAAGCTCCTATACAATCTGATTAAAAAAGCAGGAATACTCCCCTGTGTGACAAGCCACGCCCTTTTGCTCTACTTTTATGAGCAGTGTATCATCGTCACAATCGCAGTGTATGCTGATGACGCGTTGGGTATGCCCCGACGTTTCGCCTTTGTGCCATAACTCACTGCGCGAGCGGCTCCAGAACACCGTCTGCCCCGTTTCAAGCGTCTTGCCCAAGCTCTCACGGTTCATGTACGCGAGCATAAGGACTTGACCGTTGTCATTATCCTGCACAATCGCGGGAATCAACTCCGATTTCGCGAACAGTTTGTCTAAATCGTAATCACACGTCATAATGCCACCCCTACTTTCGACAAATATTCTTTAATGCCGTCCACGGTGAGTATATCAAAGTGGAACACGCTTGCTGCCAATGCCGCCGCCGAGTTTGTTTTGTTAAAGACCTCTGCGAAGTCCTCAAGTCTGCCGCATCCGCCTGACGCTGTAACCGGCAATGATGTGACAGCGCATACAGCATTCAGCATATCTAAATCATAGCCGTCTTTCGTGCCGTCCGCGTCGATTGAGTTAAGGCAGATTTCGCCGCCGCCAAGAGCCTCAACTTTCTGCACCCACTCCAGCAATTCTAACCCCGTGTCCACTAATCCTGCCCCTGTCATGACTGCGTACGTGCCGTCACCTTTCTTGGTGGCGTCAATGCCAATGACAATGCGCGCCGAGCCGTATTTGTCAGCCGCCGCCTTGATAATATCGGGGTTGCGGATTGCAAGGGAGTTGAGCGACACTTTATCCGCGCCTGCGTCAAGTGCTTTGCCGAAGTCTTCTAAAGTTCCGATTCCCCCTGCGACTGCTAACGGAACGCGCGCGCCGCCGTTCGCGTGTTTATCAATGACGTCCGCGACGTTTTTGACTAATTCAAGGTCAATAATACGCTTTTCAATCGCCGCGCTTATGTCATATAACACGAGTTCGTCCGCTCCCTGTGCGAGGTATAGCGCGGCGCGTTGGACGGGGTCGCCCACGTCCTGAATTCCCTCAAACTTCACGCCTTTGACGACTTTACCGTCCCGAATATCCAAACATGGTATGATTTTTTTCATTTCCCACCTCTATAAATACTATTAGTTAATGTCAAGATTCGCCCTGCGGACAGGCAAAGCCCGCCCTTTGGGCTCATCTCTTCTTTAGCTTTTACTTGATTTAACCGCTTGCGCCAAATCAAGAGTGCCGCTGTACAGCGATTTTCCGCAGATTGCGCCGTACACGCCGTTTTTCTTAAGCGTCTTGATATTCGCGAGCGTCTTAATCCCACCCGACGCGATAACATTTCCGCCAAACCCCGAGACTTCGCTTTGAAGTTGTTTGGTCTTGCCGTGATTCGGGCGGGACAGCGTACCGTCTTTATCAATGTCGGTGAAAATAAAGTACCGCACACCTGCCGCCCCCATTTCATGTGCCAACGAGATAAAGTTGACGTTACTGGTTTCAAGCCAACCGTTAGTGGCGACTAATCCGTTCTTTGCGTCAATACCCACAACAATGCGCTCTGCCCCGAACGCTTTAACCGCAGTCTTGACTAATTCGGGATTTTCCACGGCAACCGAGCCAAGAATCACCCGCGCCACGCCGCCACCGATATAACTCTCAATCGTTTCGAGCGTACGAATCCCACCCCCCACCTGTACTTTGAGTGAGGTGTTTTTCGCTACGTCCATGAATATATCGGTATTCTTCGGCGTTGCAGACTTCGCGCCGTCCAAGTCAATCATGTGAATCCACTCCGCGCCCGCGTCGGCGAATCCGCGCGCCGTGTCCATGTAACTGTTGGCGACTTTGGTAGCAGTGGAGAAATCGCCTTTTGTGAGCCGCACACACTTGCCGCCCTTTATGTCAATCGCAGGAAATATTAACATTAAGATTTACTCCTTTGTATTGAAAAATATGCCCGGAGTTTAAAGCACTCCTTTAGTGGATATAACTTTACCGTCGGCATTGACCTGAACAGCCGCGCGCAATGCATATGCCATAGCCTTGAACATCGCCTCGACTTTGTGGTGGTCATTCTCGCCCTCGCCGCCGACGTGCATGGTAATCCGCGCGTTAATCGCCAATGAATACATGAACTCTTTAATCATCTGCGTGTCCAACTGCCCGATTCGTTCACAGGCGAAGTCAGCCTTGAACACTAAGTAGGGTCGCCCGCTGATGTCTATATCGCACCAGCCGAGTGCCTCGTCCATAGGAATCCGTGCAGAGCCGTACCTCATAAAAGGCGTAGCAGATTTTGTCAACGCTTCTTTAATTGCACGCCCCACGACAATGCCCACGTCCTCGACGGTGTGGTGACAATCCACGTCTAAGTCACCGTTACACTTGAGCTGTAACCCGAAACCTCCGTGTACGGCAAAGGAAGACAACATATGGTCTAAAAACCCGATACCGGTGGAGATTTTGCATTCCCCCGCATTGTCCAAGTTAAGAACCATCGCTATTTCCGTTTCGTGCGTCTTGCGCGTGATTGTGGCTTTTCTTTCGCTCATGGTTATTATTCCTCCACTAAAAAATAATCATTTGACCTCTGATTTCACAACAATCCCCAACTCTGCCAACTGTTCCGCGCTGACCTCCGCAGGACACGCCGACATAGGCTCGCTCGCATCCTTGACTTTCGGGAACGCCGTAACGTCGCGCAGATTATCCGCACCGCACAGCACCATAGCGAGGCGGTCTAACCCAAAACCCGCGCCTCCGTGCGGAGGAGCGGCGTACTTGTACGCCTCCACCAAGAACCCGAATTTTTCGTCGATTTCGTCATCAGTCAGCCCCAACGCCGCGAACATTTTTGACTGTAGTTCGTAGTCGTTTATGCGAATCGAACCCGACATTAACTCCACGCCGTTTATAACTAAATCATACGCCTTAGCGTACACTTTCCCCTTGTCTTTCAACTCCGGGCAACTGGGGCTTTGCCCCTTGCCCTCCGCGGGGCAGGCAGAGCCTGCCGCCTTGACCGTCTCGATATACTGCATACTTTCATCAGTCGGGCAGGTGAACGGGTGGTGCATAGCCTCCCAATTCCCATCGTCGTTTTGGTGGAAAAACGGCATATCGGTAATCCAAACAAAGTTGAACTTACTCTTATCAATCATGTTCAGCTTTTCCGCGACGTGCGTACGCACCGCGCCTAAGATTGTGCGACTGTCCGTGATGAGCGCGACGTCGCCTTTTTCGCATCCCATAACCTCACAGATTCGCAAAAGCTCACCCTCGCCGAGAAACTTCCCAAATGAACAACTCGGCGCGTCCTCCACCCAGCGAATGAACGCCAAACTCTTGCCGCCGATTCCTTTAGAAAGTTCGCTCAGTTTGTCGATTTCCTTACGTGTCAATGCCGCCGCCGCGCCTTTTGCGACTATCCCCGCATTAGCGAACGCCCGCAACTCGTCGCTTGCAATGACCTCGGACAAATCAACAATCTCCATGTCATAGCGCGTATCGGGCTTATCGGAGCCGTACTGTGCCATTGCCTCATTAAACGTCAGTCGTGGGAGCGGCAAAGCTATATCAACGCCCTTGATTTTTGCCATAACGTGTTTGATGAATCCCTCTAACATTTCGAGAACGTCAGGCACGTCCACGAATGACATTTCTAAGTCAATCTGCGTGAACTCGGGTTGACGGTCAGCGCGGAGGTCTTCGTCGCGGTAACAGCGCGCAAGCTGAATATAGCGGTCAAAACCCGCCACCATGAGCAGTTGCTTGTAGATTTGCGGAGACTGCGGCAGTGCGTAAAACTTGCCGTTGTGAATGCGCGACGGTACAAGATAGTCCCGCGCACCTTCGGGGGTGGATTTCATGAACGTCGGCGTTTCGATTTCGATGAATCCGTTCTCGTAGAAGTATTCACGCGTTGCGGCGGCGATTTTGTGACGCATAATCAAATTGTCCTGCAATTCTTTGCGCCGCAAATCGAGATAGCGGTATTTGAGCCGCAACTCCTCCGACACGTTGGTTTTATCGGTGATTTCAAACGGCGGCGTCTGCGCTTGGGACAGTATGTGTAATTCTGACACCAAAACCTCGACGCTTCCCGTAGCCATGTCCTGATTAACGCTCTCACGCTCACGCAGCAACCCGCGCGCCATAATCACGTATTCGCTGCGTATTGTTTTGGCAATGTCAAACAAGTCGGCAGGTACGGTATCGTCTAACACCAACTGCACAACGCCCGTTCTGTCGCGCAGGTCGATAAACATAATCCCGCCCTTGTCGCGAATTCGCTTGACAAACCCCCCGACGGCGACGACTTGGTTGCCGATTCCCGCGACTTCGCCGCAGTAATGTGTTCTTTTCAAATTCATGTGTGTTACATTCTCCTTTATCGTTTTGCTTATTACTAATATTAACACAGTTTTGAAAAAATTTCAAGTGTTTCGGTGACTTTTTTATGTTTTATAGTCGGTTAATTTCAAAATGGGCTTGTTTTTGCGAGAATATTTTTTTGTCAGACAAGGCGAAAAATTCGAGAATAACCGCCGTTATTTAAGAATTTTTCAACGCAGTACGACAGAAAATATTTCGCAAAGGCGAGACTATTTTGGAGTTAATCGACTATATGTTACATAAGCCTTGTCAAAACTTTGTCGGTAGCGGCCGAAACAAATTCTTCAAGGGTGGGTTTTCGCCCACCCCATTTGTGCCAAAACACATCTGTGCCTTTGTTGGTGTAAGCAATATCAAGAGCTTTTTGCATTTCTCGCCGCGCCTCTTTCACGCTTATACCCTCTTGCAGAGCCACCCGCTCAATTGCTTTCATTGCTTTTGATTTTTTCATAATTTTTCTCACTTTCGTATAGTCTAATTTTAGAACATACGATAATTATAGTCTAAAAATAGACAATAGTCAAGTAGTAGACAATAGTTTATAATAGAAAAGGGTGATAAAATGATTATGTATACGCCGTTGTGGAAGACAATGAACGAAAAGGGTGTGTCAACATATGCTTTAATAAACAAATACGGTGTCAGCAGTAGCACGGTCAATCGTCTGCGCCATAATAAAGGTATAACATTGCAAACAGTCGATGATTTATGCGCTATTTTGGCGTGTAAAGTTGAGGATATTGTTGTACATATCCCGAATGAATAAAAAATCGCACGAGTGTATTCACTTGTGCGATTTTGATTTCAAGACCTGTATTTTTTCAAACCCGCTTGACTTCTGGAAAATGCTGTGGTATAATGAATGTACTGTATCGTATTTGTGAACATATACTATACAGAATAATAAATTCAAGGAAGTACACAACTATGAGAATGAAAACAGGGAAATCAAAGGCAATGTGGCGCAACCTATTGGCAGTCGGTCTTGCGGCGGCTATGTTACTTAGCGTAGGGGCAACCGCGAACGAACCGCCCCCCGAAATCCCCGAAGACGCGATTATCATGGCAGAACCCGTCAAAAGCGAGGATTACGCAGAGTTTGAGGACTTAGACCCGAAAATTCGTCGAATGATGGAAGTGCAAGTGCAAGCAGGTGAAGCGTGGCAGGTGATGTACGACGCACTTTTCGAGATTCACGACGACGGCGGCACAACCTACCCCGACAACTTCGCAGGCGGCTGGCTTAGCGGCAGGTTTTTACACATCGCCTTGACAGACGGCGACACGAGCGCGTATGACAAAGTTTTGGCAGACTACGCAAGCATTATCGTCTACGAAAAAGCCGAACACTCGCTAAACGACTTGGACAAGGCGCGTTTCATCGTGTCCGACGCGTTGCGTGGCGAGGGGTATGAAGTCGGGCACGGCGTGGACGAAGTGCAAAACAAAATCAACTTGGAAGTCATTGACTTAGACCGCAAGAGCGCGGCGAAAATCGACACGTTGTTGTCGGCGTACGTCACGGACAGCAAAAGAATGTCGCTTGATTCCGACAACCGCGGAAAGAGCCGTGCTATGCGCGACGTCGGCATTGACGAGAGTGTGTTTATTGTGCGCGAGGGGTTTGAGATTGAGAGACAAGTAGGGCTATGTGGTGGAGACGAAATAGTGGAGGGAGTCATACGAGGTAACAGTTTTCAGCCGATGACTGGTTATACTCTCGGTGCTTGCGGTACGGTATATGCAGGCAATGGCATTGACCGTAAAGGATTTATCACAACGGGACATATTAAGGGAATAAGTGTGGGAAAGGAAATTTACACTTACAACGGCAACAAAATTGGGAAAGTCACCCATTTTAGTTACGGAACTACTGGTGGCTATGCTACACCCTCTGATTGGGCGTTCATAGAGATAACCAACAGCAACTATACCATGACAAACAAAGTGTATTATCAAGGTGGCTCGCCTATTTCCGTAGTCGGAAACGACTCTGACCCACCAGTTGGAAGAAAACTGCACAGATATGGTATTAGCAGTGGGCACGATATTGTTGAAGTTACCGAGAGGCGTAAGCCAGTTTATGATGGAGTAATTGTTAGTGTAGCTAAATCAACCACTAAATCTCTTAAAGGCGATAGTGGCGGACCGTATTACACTGTGTCTGCTGGTCAAGCGACATTCTCGGGAATTCACAGCGGCGAAATTTCGGGGACACCACATCATACTTTATTTATTCCTCCGCGTGATTTCGGTCTTTTTACCGTCAAAAAAAATTAAGTATTCGAGGTAACAACATGAAAAAACTTTTACTTTTGCTTGTAACAGCAAGTCTTTGTCTCGTTTTCGTAGCGTGTGCGGAGAGCAACCCCTCCCCTGTAAACCAAGACAATGATACAGACACTACACAAGAAACAGAAGCAGACACCGAAATAACAGAGCAACCTATGGAATTTATATCCATAGGTTCGGGGCATTCTGAACGCCCGCCACGACCGGAACATGAAGGCGTAGAATTAGTCATTGACAGTATTACGCCGTCAAGCGTGAAATTCAAGTTCAAAAACGAAACCGATTTAGAATTCACATTCGGATACCATTTTCGATTGTTTGAAAAGCAATATGATACATGGGGTGAAATGGATATTTGGACAAACAGAGCTATACCACAACCAGCTATTTTTATAAACCCGCAATCTGAAACATGGGACACTCATGAACGGTTTTTCTTATATGACCCAGGTTGGATTGAAAAACCCGAAAAGACCACGCTTGATTCAGGCGAGTATATGTTCGTTGTTCCGTATACACACGGCGGAGGTCAGGGAGTTCCTCCTACCGGAACATACTCCGCACGTCATGTGTTCACGATTGAATGAGGTGATGAATATGAAAAAACTCTTTTATGGAATTTTAGCGACAAGTCTTTGTTTTGTTTTCGTAGCGTGTGCGGAAAGCAACTCCGCACCCGCAAATCACGAAACGGAAACGATGACACAAGATACGGAAACAGACACCGAAACAACGGAGCAACCTATGGAATTTGTAATGAAGTGGTATTGGTTCACGCAGTCTCCCCCCCCTCCGTGTGAGGGTGTAGTGTTTGTTGTCAGTAATGTTTCATCGGAAGGAATTGAATTTAAGTTCAAAAACAACACCGATGACAGATTCGTTTTTGGCAGAGACGAGTTTTGGTTGTTTGAAAGGCAAGACGATAAATGGGTTGAAATGGATATTTGGGATGACAGGTACAGCTTTAAGTTGGCTTTGCCTATACACCCTCGGCAAGAAACGGATACCCAAGAGCGGTTTTTCTTATACGAGTGTTGGGGTATAAAACCCGAAAAGACCACGCTTGATTCAGGCGAGTATATGTTTGTCGTGCCGTATTCGCAGGGTGGAGCAAGTGAGGGTTTTCTCGACCATTACTCCGCACGTCATGTGTTCACGATTGAATGAGGTAACAACATGAAAAAACTTTTACTTTTACTTGTAACAGCAAGTTTTAGTTTTGCGGTCGGGGGGTGTATCGAAAGCGGGGGTTCTCCTGCAATTCAAGATACAGACACCGAAACAATAGAGCAACCTATGGAGTTTGTACCGCTTGGGATTGGTGGTGATTGGGAAACTCCGCCTCTTCCTTCGCACGACGGAGTTGAGTTAATCCTAAGTAATGTTACACCGATGGGGTTGGACATTGAGTTTATAAATAATACCGATAAAAGGTTTAATTTCGGTACAAGATTTAGGTTGTTTGAAAGGCAAGGCGATATTTGGTTTGAGTTGAACATTGTGGAGGATAGAGATTTTAACGACATCGCTTACGTAATTTTTCCTAAAGGCAAAAGTTTGAAATGTAGGTATGATTTTTTTGCCAAACATCTCACTGTTGAACCGCTTTCCGCAGGCGAGTATATGTTCGTCGTGCCGTATTCGCAGGGTGGCGCAAGCGATGGCATTCCGATTACGGACTACTCCGCACGTCATGTGTTCACGATTGAATGAGGTGATTTATGATAAAACTCTTTTATGGAATTTTAGCGACAAGTCTTTGTCTCGTTTTCGTAGCGTGTGCGGAAAGCAACTCCGCACCCGCAAATCACGAAACAGACACAGAACCAGAAACGACAACAAACTTGGAAAAAGAATTTGTGATAATTGAAGCAGACTGGAACAGCCCACCCAAACCTACACACGACGGTGTTGAATTGATTGTCAACAATGTTTCGGCGGAAGGAATTGAATTCGAGTTCAAAAACGATACCGATTCACACTTCTCGTTCGGACGTTATTTTCAGTTGTTTGAAAGTCAAGACAATACATGGGTTGAAATTGTCGATTGGACTGACAAACCAATTGAGGATATTTCTAATAGTATAAATCCGCAGTCGGGAATACAGTACACCCATGAATGGTTCTTTTTTTGCGACCCCATTTGGGTTGAAAAACCCGAAAAAACCACGCTTGACTCGGGCGAGTACATGTTTGTTGTGCCGTATTCGCAAGGTGGAGGTCAGGGAGTTCCTCCTACCGGAACATACTCCGCACGTCATGTGTTCACGATTGAATGAGGTGACATTATGATAAAACTTTTTTACGCAATTTTAACAACAACACTTTGTTTTTTTGTTATAGGTTGCGCTGATGATGAAACTGTCAAACATGAAACAGACACGGAAACAACAATGCAAGAAATTAAGTTTGTGACAATTGTCGGTGACCCTCCTTATGGAGGTTCTGTCCCGCCTACCTATGAGGGCGTTGAGTTAATCGTCAGCGATATTTCGCCTTCAGGCGTGAAATTCAAGATAAGCAACGAAACAGGTATACAATTCACATTTGGATACTTTTTTCGGTTGTTTGAAAGGCAAGACAATACGTGGGTTGAAATCGAACATAGTCTCGAAAGAGCGTTTGACAGTTTAGGTATTTTTATACACCCACAGTCCGAAACGAACACACAAGAACAGTTTTTCTTATATGACCCAGGTTGGATTGAAAAACCCGAAAAGACCACGCTTGATTCAGGCGAGTATATGTTTGTCGTGCCGTATTCGCAGGGTGGAGCAAATGAGGATTTTCTCGACCATTACTCCGCACGTCATGTGTTCACGATTGAATGAGGTGACAACAACAAAAGCGGCTAAAGATGCTTTTATTTGTGTATAAAATTAAGAAGTTAATTTTTCAAAATATGTCAAACACGCCACGCACAACTCAAACCAGTCGGGGGCAGATTGATTCGGATTAGTGTACACCCAAATTCCGTTATCAGCAGCAAGAAACGACAAATAATTTCGTGTATCAGCAGCCTGTCTTGCGTAACTCGCAGACTTAAAGTTAGAGGTTGTAAAGAGTATAGTTCCTACAATTTTACCGTTACTCATTACTCCTAATCGTCCATTTGCAACACCTCTGTCGAATTCAAACTCAGTTTCGCTTACGTCGTGTCCCGCTTTTATCAGTTCCCCTTTTAAAGTCTTAACCCAATCGTAAATGCCGCTTTTCTTTAGCCTGTCTATAGCTATTTCCTTTTTACTTGGTCCAAAAAGCCCCATATTTTCCTCCATAATTCCACAATTTTCTACTACTTCCACCTCTATCATAACATATAAGTTCAATATTTTCAAAAATTTCTCTTATAATTAGAGCAAAAGGGGAATTTTTAATGTTGGATTCAATCATAGTCGGCAGGGTCATACAGCGCGAACGCGAACACAAAGGTTTATCACAAGAAGTCGTCAGTGGATTGGCTGTAATTGGAAGAACACACTTAAGTGCAATTGAACGAGGCGAGCGCAAACCGACACTTGAAACATTTTATCGAATCGCACTGGCGTTGAACGTCAAACCAAGCGAGTTATTTGCCGCAATTGAGGCGGAAATACAACAAAAGGGCGGCTAAGCCGCCCTTCACCATGTCCGCTACTCGCCGACTCACTCAAACGTATCTTCCGCGTCGCGGTCATTCCACAGAACCACCAACTGTTCCATTTCCTCGAGAGTGAGCGAAATCCCCTTGCCCATTTTCTCGCCGTCGGGCGACCACGTCCGAATGTCATACTTAGGCTCCTTGCCGTTCCAGCTAACCATGTTGAGTTTAGTCAACCACCCTCTCGCGTTCTCGGAAATCACGCCTAATTCTTGTGTTACTTCATAATTAAAGTCTGCCATTGTTTTTTCCTCCATATTCTTTATTTCTAATTCTTCTTATCCATAGGGTTATGTTCCGCGCTGATGACGTTCGCGAACAACGAAAAATACTTCGGTGGGACGATTTTGTCAATGTGGTGTCTGCCGAAGAACCACCGTTGATAGTCTGTTTTACGGTTAATTTCGTCTAAAAAATAGCTGAGATTATCGCTTGTGCTGATGCTTCCGCTCCCGAGCGCGAGAAACTCCGTGATAATGGTGGGCGGCTCATAACTGACGATGTAATCGACTTTATGGGCGACTTTTTCTAACGCCGCCATTGCCTTGTCGAAATCCTCCGTCTGCGGAACACACTTGTCCGAATACGCCGCTGCGGCTTTCTCGTCGCCGTCCTTCACGTCGTCAATCTTGTCGCCGCCGCCGAACGCCAATACACGCTTACCGTCTATTTCAAAAACGCTTCCACGCATAAGCTGGCGCAGTTTGCCGGAGATGTTGCGTACTTTACCGCCGCACCATTCAGACACTTCGTATTGCTCCAACTCGTCGAAATTCTCGTGTACGCCGTCCACGAAAAGCACGTCATACCTGCGCTTGCCCAGCCATTTCAGCACACGTTTCTCGCGCTTGCTCCCGTCCCACACGAACCCGAAATCGCCACATATAATC
>Ga0082212_10007169_pt1 | contig 14821 bp, 10 predicted proteins | sample TergutNt197P3_FD_71548 | JGI IMG/M metagenome (GOLD analysis project Ga0082212, IMG submission 71548) | Neocapritermes taracua P3 segment gut microbial communities from Petit-Saut dam, French Guiana - Nt197 P3 | ecosystem: Host-associated > Arthropoda: Insects > Digestive system > Gut ... | reverse complement strand
CAATCTGTTCCAGGCGAAAAGCGCAGATGAGACAATAGCTAAAGTTACCGCAACCGTTGGTGTTATAGGCACCGTAGAGATACAAGGTGTCAATGCAGGAGTAGTGGGCGTAGTTTCCGGCACAAAGAATGGCTTGGTATTCGCTGACATGTACCAAATCACCGACTCCCGGAACATCAGCGCCTATACCCTCAAGGACGCTGGGCAGGTCATGCTGGCCAAGGCTGGAGACACTGCGCAGGCTCCTGTGACAATCATGCCAAGCAGCGGCAAAATCACATGGAAATCCCTGAACTCAGCGGTGGCGTCAGTCAATTCGACGGGCAACATCACGGGCGTCAGCGAAGGCGCAGCCATCATTGTCGGCGAGTTCACCGACAAGTGGGGCGTCGATCGCGACCTCCACATCATAGCTTTCGTAGGTGCCGGCAGCGGCAGCATCAGCGGCGACGGCGACTTGATTCTGGGTGGGGACGGTAATTGGTACAAGCCGGTTGGCGCACCGCCCAACGTGTATGAAAAAGTCAACGAAGACGGCAGTTCCTTGACTCCGCCCGAGTACGTCTACAACCCTGACGGGCAGCCCGGAAACGGTAACAACAAGCCTGTTGGGAAATTCGGCAGCGAATACTGGGTAAACATGGGGCAAAACGTCTGGAGGAAAGTTGAAGGTCCCTACACCCTCGGTCCGCTTACAGGCGGCGGCCCGAACATGAACCCGGCAACTGGCCCTGTGACACCGATTTATGAAAACAACGGAAAATACTATGTCGGACCGCTTGGAAGCAGCGGCAGCGAATACTACTACGGAGACCCGGCTGGCGGAAACGGGACGCTGGACAGCACCGCCTCGTCAACAGAAAAAGACGACGTCATATACTACAAGGACGACAACGGCAACATGATCCAGAAGCAGCCTGCTGTGGTGACCAGCGTGATAATCGTGGATTCTGTAGAGACGGCTGACATCGGCAAATCGTACCACTTTACCGCAGTTGTCAACGGCAACTCGGAAGCTTCTCCCGACGTCATCTGGGAGGTGCTACACAACACCTCAGAAGGCACCAGCATTGGCGATGACGGTACGTTGTACGTCGCATACGACGAAAACGCCACCCTTATCGTGGTGAGTGCCACGGCGGTCTCAGACCCCTCAAAAACCGACAGCGTTTTTGTGAGGATCAACAAGGTCAATATCCCCGGCCTGCCCGACGGCAAATGGGACAGCTCGCAAGTCGGAAAAACAATCCATGTGGACCGCATGGACTGGACCATAATAAAAGCGGACGGCAACGGGAACCTGCTGATTGTTTCAGCCTATCCTGTAGTAAAGTGCATCCCATTCGGCAGTAAAAAAGACAACAACTACGAGACCTCCTACTTGAAGACGGTAATGGACGGTTTTTACACCAAAAACCAGTGGCCCACTCTGTTCAGCTGTGTCAAGGGTGCCGACATCCCATGTGAGGATTCGAAGAACGACAACCTCAATTCGACAAACGCGCCCTCAAAAGTGAACGAGGCAAGCAGCACATTCGTGTTTGCGCTTAGCGTCTCGGACCTGAACACATCGTACTTCAGTACGATGAAAAACCGCAGGTCGAGTTATGGCAGCTGGCTCCGCACAGCCGGGAATTTAAACACAAACGCCTGTTACATTATGGCTGACGGCTGCATCTGGGGGTTTGCTACGGACAACTGCACCGGCGCAGCGCGCCCGGCAATGTGGATCGGCAAATAGCACTCCCGTAAAACTATTATACTGGGGCTGTTGACTGGTTATGTCAGCAGCCCTTCTTGTATATCGACGTATAAGTGAGCTTGCCGTTGACCCTTTCTGATCTCATCAGGTCAATAGCCTCCACCGCCTCACCGAAAGGCTCAAGCCCTCTCGGGCGCATGCTTGTCTCCACCCTGCGCCCAAGCGTTACATGGGCGCTGTACCTGCGTTTCTCAAGGCCAAACCCGGCTTCAACCAGCTTGTCCGTCAATTCGCCCTGCAAATCCATCAGAGGCTGGTTTTCACGCACCCCTGCCCACCATATGTCTCCGCCGTCGCGTTTGAACCGCCCGATGCGGTCGATGGCTATGCCAAAAGGCGCAAACCGCACCCTGCCGATGACTGATTTCACGGCGGCGGCTTGCCTTTCGTCGCATTCGCCCAGAAACACAAGCGTAAGGTGCAGGTTTTCCGGCAGGGAAAAATTCCCGTCTGACGACTTATCCCTCAGTTCGTCGCGCAGAGCGAGCAGCCGTGATTTTGTGTCGTTGTTAAAATTTACCGCAATAAAAAGCCTCATGTTCTATCCCTCAAAGCTCTTGGCATTGTTCGCAATAATATGCCCCCATTGACTCGTATTAATTCAGTAACATTTTATCACAACAAAAAAAATGTGTCTACAAAAAACAAATCCCGTGCTAACAATCCTTGCTATCTATTTACAAAATGTGAATAACATGATAAAATTTCATTTACGGATTTCAATATATTACGGGCAACATTAGAACAAAGGTAGGAGGATTTAGAGATGCTAAAACAAATTTACAGTGTGCTGCTCGCGGTGGCAGTCTTGCTTTCATCGGCTGCTTTCGGGGGTATCCAAGCCCACGCCCATGCCGGCGGCTACAGAACGGTTGCTGCAGGGTCCGGGCACAGCCTTGCCATAATGGCAGACGGCAGCCTTTGGGCTTGGGGGCAGAACAACTACGGGCAGGTCGGTGACGGAGACGCCAACGTTGAAAAAACCGCACCGGTCAAAATCATGGACGATGTGGCCTTTATTGCTGCTGGATGGGGGCACAGCCTAGCGATAAAGACAGACGGCAGCCTTTGGGCTTGGGGGCGCAACATGTTCGGTCAGCTTGGAACAGGCTCAAACGAGAACAGCTCCGTCCCGGTCAAAATCATGGACGACGTGGCTTTCGTTGCGACAAGCAACGAGAACTGCCTCGCTGTTAAAACAGACGGCAGCCTTTGGGCTTGGGGTCAGAACGCCAACGGGCAAGTCGGCAACGGCACAAAAGAAATCACTCGTTCGCCGGTTAAAGTCATGGATGGCGCAGTTTCTGCCGCGGCCGGATGGGGGCACAGCCTTGCAATAAAGACGGACGGGAGCCTGTGGGCTTGGGGCTTCAACGAATTCGGCCAGCTTGGTGACGGTAAAAGCGGCGACGGCATCCATTGCCTTAAGCCGGTTAAAATCATGGACGATGTGGCTTCTGTTGCAGCCGGGACGATACACAGCATGGCAATAAAAACAGACGGCAGCCTTTGGACTTGGGGCTTCAATACCCACGGCCAGTTGGGCAACGGTACGCTTGAAATGAGCGACTTGCCTGTAAAAGTCATGGACGACGCAGCCAAAGCAGCAGCTGGGGATTACCACAGTTTTGCGATAAAGACGGACGGCAGCCTTTGGGCTTGGGGTTACAACCACTGTGGGCAGCTTGGAGACGGCACAGTCACGGTTTTGGACGAGGTCAGGAACATTGTTGAGGACAACAACAAGCTGGTCCCCTCAGAAACCATGAAAAAGGTTTCCAACGTTGCTGCCGGGGACTACTACGGCCTTGCCGTTAAGACAGACGGCAGCCTTTGGGCTTGGGGCGACAACAAATACGGGCAGCTTGGGGACGGCACCATCACGACTTACAACGAGGAATGGCAAATAGACGAGGACAACAACAAACCGTCACCTGTTAACATAGGAGGCGGCACACGCATCAACATCCCATGGCCTGTCATCTTTATATTCGTAGCAATATTCGTAGTGGTGACAACCGTGGTGGTGCTGGTAAACAGAAGGAGGTATAGCTAGCCAAGAAAGGGGCTATGCGATCAAAAAGGGGGGTAAAAAATGGATGTTAGAGTATCAAAAAAAGTTCTTTCAGGGGAAATTGCCGCGATATCGTCAAAATCGCACGCTCATAGGATATTGATAGCGGCTGCTTTGAGCGGAGAGCATGTTGACGTCGTAATCAGCGACACTTCTGACGACATTGACGCAACGCGGGACTGCCTGAAGCAGCTCAACGCTGTTTCGCCTGTATTCAACTGCCATGAAAGCGGATCGACTTTGCGTTTCCTTTTGCCGCTTTCGATGGCGCTAAAACGCAAAGCTGTGTTTACCGGCACTGGGGGGTTGCCATACCGTCCCCTGTCGCCGCTCAGGGAGCAAATGGAGGAGCACGGCTGTGTTTTCACCCAAGGGGATGGCAACATCTGCACAGTGGAGGGCTCGCTTACCGGAGGCAAGTTTACTTTCCCCGGCAATGTCAGCCCACAGTTTATCACGGGGATGCTTTTTGCGCTCCCGCTTCTTTCTGAAAGCAGCGAGATCCTGCTTTCATCGCCTCTGCAATCTGCCTCAAACGTTACGATGACCCTTCAGGTCCTCGAATTGTTCGGCGTGAAAATCGAAGTCTTGTACGACGAAGGCAGCACCGAGGAAAGCTACACGGCTTTCAGGATAAAGGGCAGCCAAAGATACGTGCCCCCCGGTCGGATCACAATTGAGGGCGACTGGTCGAATGCGGCGTTTTGGCTTGCTGCCGGTGCGGTTTCGCCGTCTCCGGACGCAAAGGTTACCTGTCGCGGGCTGGATCCTTTTTCATCCCAGGGGGATCGGAAAATAACGTCTATCATAAAGGCTTTCGGTGGAAGCATATCAAAGGCCAGCGGAGGCATTGGAGCCTCTCCGGGCATGCTCCGGGGGATTGAGATCGATGCAGCAAACATTCCTGACCTGATACCTGCTATCGCTGTTATCGCTTCTGTTTCATCCGGCACTACTCAAATACTCAATGCTGAAAGGCTGCGGATCAAGGAGAACGACCGCTTGCATGCATTGTATGCCAGCCTCACCGAGCTTGGCGCAGACATCCGGGAGTTACCTGACAGCCTGATAATAAACGGCATGAGGGAGCTCAAGGGCGGCACTGTGTCTGGATGCAACGACCACCGCATAGTTATGGCGATGGCGGTTGCCGCCCTGCGATGCAAAGAACCGGTCGTCATAAAGGGCGCAGAGGCCATCAGCAAGTCATACCCTCATTTCTTTGACGATTTCAAAAAACTTGGCGGCGAGGTGAGCGTCGTCTAGTGCAAAGGGACATTTCGTCCCTTTGCATAACTTTTGATTTACATGCCGCTGATGCATTTTTCCGCGAAAGCCCGCGCGCCGTTGACCGCTTCTTCCCTAGCGTTGTTTTCGTAGCCTTTGTCCTGCACGGCAAAGTACCCCAGATACGGTACACCTGTGAACTTCGCCATCCTGCGGATGGCTTCATCAAGAAGGTCGCAGTTGTCTGCGCATTCGTCGCCGCTGGTTGCAATCAGGGCAAAGCTCATGTCGCGCATCAGGCAGAACGGATCGGCGCCCTTGGGGTATTTGGTGAACGCGTACAGCCTGTCCATTACTGTTTTGATCAACGGGGTTGCGAACCACGAATAGATCGGCGAGGAGAAGACCAGCAGGTCTGCAGAGAGCACCTCCTCTGCAATTTCATGCATGTCGTCATCAATGGCGCATCCGAACGAATCCAGCGCCCCGTGGCAGGCATCGCAGCCGACGCACGGCTGTATGTTCTTCTCTCTCAAGGCAACAGCTTTCACCTCTGCCCCTTTTGCTGCAAGCTCCTCCATAAAAACCCTCGTGACGGCTTCGGTGTTGCTTCTCTTCCTAGTGTTACCCAGTAAAACGCACACTTTCATCATGATGTTTACTCCTCCTTGACTATTTCTCAGGTTTGCTGCCTTATCTAATGTTATACCAGAGAGTCACGAAAAAATCAATCATTTTAGGTTTTCCTTGCAATTTCAGTCGCCTTGCCCGGTTTTGTGGTTTTAGCCTTGCTCCGATATTAAAATTTAACTTGACTTATGCGCTGTTTTGTGATAAATATGTTGTAACACATCTTGACAATTGGCGTCAAGATTGTAGAAATTCTACGTTGCTTGAGCAATATCTTGCACATGCTTGAGGGGTTGAGGCATCAGTGCTGTTTCTGCGGGAGCAAGAACGAGGGTATTGCGCTAGTTAAAATTTTAATAAGGATTGGGGATGAGAAAAGCAAATACACATTGCTGTCCCGAGGATAAGTTTTCCCCCGGCACCAGTAATTGTTCTATTTTTTGAGAAGCATCACAACAGACAAACTGAAGATTTAAGAAAAGAGGTATTAAGAGAGATATGAGAAAAAAAAGAACCAATAGGATATTAATTTGCACCTTGATGCTGGTGCTGGCGTTCATGCTCATGGCTCAGCCTGTCATGGCCTGCTGCTGGGGCAGCTTGTTTTGCGGCGGCACTTCGTCCGGCGGAGTGTATTGCGGGAGCTCCTACGCTTACATACCGTGCCCAAAAGAATACGTAAAGCCCTATGTCCCATCTCCGTACAAGCTGTCGATCAACTATTATCCGAACGGCGGGACTTGGCTGCTGGAAAGCACTCAGCAACCAATATCCACCATTTCGATTAACGTAGAGGAATACGTGACGGCTATTGACTACAACAGCATCGATTTGACCGTCAGACCCCCCTGCAAAGTCTATCAGACCGATGCCAACAGGTATCTTACCCTGAAACCCCCTCCCGGCAAGAAGTTCAAAGGCTGGGCGATTTACTACCCCTTATTTGGCGAACAGTACTGGGCGACGATAGGCGCAAGCATCAAAACCCTACAGCCCCGATACAACCAGTATGACGTATATGCGATATGGGAAGACGACGTACGCTACAAGGTAACCTACACGCCCAACGGCGGAACAGGCAGCGACGTTACGGAATATGGCGACGACGACAACGCCGTCACCATCAAAAATCAAAACTACTACAGAAACGGATACACCTTTGCCGGATGGAACACTTCTCCAAGCGGAAACGGTACTTCCTATACAGTTGGCCAACGGGTCGTCCTGACGTCCAATTTGGTCCTTTACGCCCAGTGGACGGCCGATCCAAAGCCAAAAGCGAAAGTCACGTATGACCCGAACGGCGGCATTGGCTCGGTGAACACGGTACAGGTGCAAATAGGCAACTACTACACCATTGCAAGCCAGGGCTACACCAAGCCTGATGCCACTTTCAACGGGTGGAACACCAGGCCTGACGGTACGGGCACATCCTACCAGAACGGCCAGATCATCACTGTCAACGGCGACATCACCCTGTATGCCCAGTGGAAAGACAACAAGGTGAAGTGCACCGTCACCTACAACCCCAACGGCGGCACTGGCTCTGTAAACACTGTTCAGGTGCCTGTCAACAGCAACCACACCGTTATTGACCAAGGCTACTACAGGAACGGCTACACCTTCAAAGGGTGGAACACAAGGCCTGACGGTACGGGCACATCCTACCAGAACGGCCAGATTATCTATGTGACCGGCGACGTCACCCTTTACGCTCAGTGGAAACTGATCGAGTACTATTTCGCCATATACGACCCCAATGGCGGAGTCGGAATAGTTTATGCTGACATGGCTGACGCTTACGGGCGGTTCACCGTTGCAAACAAGGGCTACTACAGGGATGGCTATACTTTCACCGGCTACAACACCATGCCCAACGGCAGCGGCATTTCTTACTCAATTGGCCAGACTGTGGTCATAACCGAAACCACGTTCCTATACGCCCAGTGGAAACCTGTGGCTCCTGCCAAGGTCAAGGTCACATACGACCCCAATGGCGGCGATGGGCTGCAAAGAGTAGTGGAAGTGACCATCAACTCTAACTACACTGTGGCAAGCCAAGGCTACTCTAGGGCAAACTATTCTTTCAACGGGTGGAACACTAGGGCTGACGGCACGGGCACCGCTTACCAGAACGGCCAGATTTTCACTGTGACCGGCGATGTTACCTTATACGCCCAGTGGAAGAAGAACGTCTGCTATGCTGTCATATACTACCCCAATGGCGGCAACGGCGCAGTTGCAGTTGACACAACAGACATCAACGGGCGAGTCGTCATAGCGGACAAAGGCTACTATTGGAACGGATACACATTCAACGGCTACAATACCGCCGCTAACGGAACCGGTTTTGCATACGCCGTGGGTCAGACGGTGACCCTGAGCGACAACCTCATACTTTACGCCCAGTGGAAACCTATCAAAGACCGCTGCACAGTGACATATCTGCCGGGCACCGGCGGCACTGGCGGCGTCGTTGACACCAATTTGATTATCGGCAGCCAATACACGATCAAAAACCAGTTTTCTGCAGACGTGAGCAGGCCTTGGTACAATTTCTTGTACTGGAACACCCTAGCCAACGGCACGGGCACTGCGTACTTGCCAGGCCAGACTATAACACTGACTGGTGATTTGGTTCTGCATGCATACTGGTGGACAGACGGCAGGTAATCAGAATAAAAGCATTTCAATAAAACAAATAAGTACGGAAGGGTATTTTGCCCTTCCGTACGTTTTTAGTGCCAGTGCTTGCTCAGTGCCCCTCTGAAAAGATGCAATTGGCCAGCACGGCAAACTCATCTATGTTCAGCGTTTCTGCCCTCCTTATCGGGTCTATGGACGCGTTTTGCAGCGCTTTTGCAACTTCCTGCTTGCTGAGGCCGTATATTCCGGTCAATGAGTTCAGAAGGGTTTTCCTCCTCTGCCCGAACCCTGCTTTTATGCATGCAAAAAAAGCCTTTTCGTCGGCAAGGCTGACAGGAGGCTCTGTTCTGACGTCGAACCTGAGTATGGCTGAATCGACGTTGGGCCTTGGGAAAAAAACGTCGCGAGGCACGTCCATGACATGCCGGACTAGGCAGTAATAATTTATGACAGCCGATATGGCACCATAGGCTTTTGTGCCTGGCTTCGCTTTTATCCGGTCTGCTACTTCCTTCTGCACCATCACCACGAGCCTTTCTACGCCGGCTCTCTCTTCAAGCACCTTCATAATTGCAGGCGTGGTGATGCAGTACGGGAGGTTTCCGATAACAATCACCCTGCAGCCACTCTGGTTGTTTTCCCTCTTGTACTGCTCTATCAACCCGCTCAAGCTCACCTTGAGCAGGTCGCTGTTTATAATATCGATGTTGTCGAATCCGCTCAAAGAATCTTTTAACACCGGAATCAAGTTCTTGTCTATCTCGACTGCTATGACCTTCGCCGCGCACTGGGCAGCAGCAGCTGTGAGGACGCCCATCCCCGGCCCGATTTCTATAACAAGGTCGTCTGCCTCTATTTGCGAGCTTTCAATTATCCTGTTTGTTATGTTCTGGTCTATCAGGAAGTTCTGGCCCAGGCTTTTTGATGCCCTAAAATTGTGCTTTTCCTTGAGTGCTATTATTGCCGCAGGCGAGTACAGCTTCATTCAATTCCTCCCTGGTAACGCCGTATTTGTTCAGCTTGTTCAAAAATGCGCCGGCATTGCCGTAGCCTATGCCGAGCAGCTTGCCGACCTCTGCCCGCTTGGCAGCGGCGCCACCGCTTCCCGCAAGCCCGAATCCTTGAATGTCCATGTGGGTAAAAACCTCTTCGTTTTCCTCGAAGCTTGCTCTTGCTTTCTTTATTGCGTCTGCAATTTCATGGGGTGCTGCGTTTTCAACTCCGACGTCTCCGTTTTTTTCCGCGTCTTTCCGCGCTAAATGCGCTTGTTTTGCCATTGGAAAGCGCTTCGTCAATTTCCGCCTTATCTGTTCCCCTGAAAAATCAGGGTCTGTGAATATGATGATGCCTTTTTGGAGATACGCTTTTTCGACGAGTTCCCATGTTTCCTGTTTTATTCCGAACCCGTGAGTTTCAATCGTCTGCACCGGAAGGGCGCGTTTGACCGCCGCCGAGTCGTCCCTGCCCTCGACAATCACGATTTCTTTTACCTCAAGCGTCATTCCTGCTCCTCCGGGATGATGTAGTAGACTTCCCCCCGTTTGATCATCTTTAGCATCCTCGCCTGTTCTTCAATGTATTCTGGGCTGTCCACGCTGTCAAGCTCATTTGTCAGCCTTTCTTTTTCGTTTTCAAGGCTTTCTCTCTCTGCCAAGGCTTCCATATGCTGGCTGTTTACGGCAACCACGTTGTAGATGGAAAAGCCGGCAACTGCTATGACAACAAGCACGGCAGCCGCATAGAAATTCCTTTTCCTGGCTTTTTTGCTAATCCTCCGCTTTGATGGCTTTGCTTTCTTTTCGCGCTTTTCGGCCTGCATGCTTTGGATTGCAGCCTCTCTGTTTTTCTTCCTGTTTTCGCGCGCTTTCTCAAAATCTATTATCTTGTTGTTCTTGCCCCATTCCCTGCTACGGCGCAATTTTCTCTTGAACATTTTGCATCACCTGCCCTGTCTTGCCCTGTATTTTATCATGAGTCGCCGCAAATTTCAAGCCCAGCTCTTTGAATCCTAGGATTCCAAGAACCTGTGCAGCATGGCTGCAAATTCGGCTCTTGTTGCTGTACCTTGCGGATCAAAGACCCCGTTTGGCTTGCCGTTGATGACGCCAGCCTTGAAGAGTGCCTCTACTGCGTCCGTTGCGTATCCCGCTATGGCACCCTCGTCGCTAAAGCTTTCGTAGCCGCGCAGTTCAGGCAGGTTCGTTTCCCGGAAACCGGCATAGCGCTTGAGGATAACTGCAAGCTGTTCCCGTGTCACATTGTCATTTGGGCCGAACTCGCCGCTGCCATAGCCATATACAATGCCGTACTCCAAAGCCCATTTAACCGCAGGTGTATACCATGCGCCTTCCTCTATGTCATTGAAGGGGTTTTCAAAGCCGGATGCGTCTTGACTCCCCGCTTGCCTGTACAGCACGGTAACTACCATGCCTCGTGTCAGCGTCGCGTTTGGGCTGAAAAGCCTTGGTGACGTGCTTGTGCCGTTCATCAGGCTGTTTTCATGCACATATCTGACATCGCCGTAGAACCAGTGGCTTTGCAACACGTCTTCAAACCAAGGTGCATCGTCCGGTTCTGCCAGCGGCGTTTCTGTGTCTGCGATAGCTGCAGCAGAGGTTTTTCCGCCTGTGCCGCCTGTGCTCCCTGTGCCGCCTCCACCAGTTCCACTGCTAGCGCCGACCTTGTCTGTCGGTTTGGCGGGTTTATCAGGGGCTCTGCCTTCTTCAATTTCAGTAGGGATATAGACAGTAGTGTTGTTCCTGTACCCAACTGCGACAATTTTCACAAGCGTTGGGGTTGCGCCGGGGGCGCAGGTAATCTGGCCGATGTCGGCTGCGCCTTCTGACGTGAACCCTATGCCGCTTCCAGATCGATACATAAAAGTATATGCCTCTCTGTCAAAGTCATAGCTGTCCGAAAACCCTCTCAGCGGATAAATGTCGATAAACCCTTCCGGCTTAAACCAAAGCTCGATAGTCAACACGTTTTTCGCATTGCGGATCGACAGCATGTAGTTGCCATCCTCTGCTTCACGTATGCTTGCATAGACAGTATCCGCGTCTGACGCAAGCGCCGTGCCGGGCAGCAGCACCATCACGAACACAATCGCCATGGCAAGCGAAAGCACTTTCATTAAATATTTTCTCCCTTTCATTCCCTTTCCCTCTTTCTTTCGTGTAGTGTCTTTATTATACACTATTGCGGTTACATTTCAATTACATTCAAGTTAAGTGCGTTGGCGAAATTTAGATGCACTGAATGGGGATGAAGCTGTTTTTTTCATCTATTGGCACAACGCGATCCATCATGCATATTATTCCGCCTTCGCCTATTTTCAAGCCTGCTTTTTCAAGCGGCGCAAGCACGCCGAAATTCTTGACTATGGTTTTGCTTGGGTTTGCGCTTTTTTTTATTTCAATTGGGTAGACCGTCCCGTTTTGGAGAATGAGAAGGTCTATCTCTTTTCTATTGTTGTCCCTATAGTAGTACAGGTACATCTCAGGGTACTTGCCGTTGTTCACATATGTTTTTATAATTTCTGAAACTACGTAGGTTTCAAATATGCTGCCGCTGTACGCGCTGATTTCCAAAGTTTGGCTGTCCACGTATTTTGAAAGGAAACAGGCGAGCCCTGTATCCATAAAATACAGTTTTGGCCTCTTGACGATTCTTTTTATTGCGTTGTTGCTGTATGGCTGAAGAAAATACACAAGCCCGGAAGTCTTTAAGACGGACATCCAGCTTTGCGCCGTCTTTATGTCTATTTCCATTTCTTTCGCTAAGTCGTCATACACCAGCTCCTGACCTGATCTGACAGCAATGGATGACATGAACTTAAGGAACTTTGCCTCGTTTCTTACTGCTATTAAATCCCTTATGTCCCTTTCTAGGTAAGTCTGCAAATACCCTGAATAGTACTCGTGCGTGTCCAGCTTGGCGTCTTTGGCGAGCCTTGGGAATTGCCCTCTGAATATCAGTTCGTACAATTCTGCCAAACCCATTTTTCTTTTTTGCTCTCTTGCTGCAAGATGGCCTGCGACAGGCACGAACTGGGCGTCGTCTTCTCCGAACCTTTCATTTGTGCTGAGTCCGTGTAGCGTCAGCACTGAAACTCTGCCTGCCAATGATTCTGAAACGCCTTTCATCATCTTGAATATTTGGGAACCTGTCAGGATATACATGCCATTTGAATTACCATCGTCATTAACTGTTTTTTCGTCTACCGCGATTTTTATATAGGGCAGCAATTCCGTCGCGTACTGTATTTCATCTATGATAAGGGGTGGCATGTATTTCTTTAAAAATAAACCCGGGTCGTTTTTTGCAAGATCCCTTTCTACAGGATTGTCCAGTGTGACATATCGGTATTGCTTTTCCGTCTGTAAATTTCGCAGCAAGGTTGTTTTTCCGGTTTGCCTCGCACCGGTAATAAGCACGATCGGAAATGTTTCCAAGGAACGAAGAATTCTGCTCTCAATACTTCTTTTTATGTAGTCTTTCATTTTACTGACCTCGCATTATGCAAAATTGGATTCCTATTCCATTTTTACATAAAAACCAACTGCCGTCAAGCACCCTTGTTGAAGAACTTGAATATCTGAAGAAGAAAAACCGGCGAGGCTCGCGCCCCGCCGGCATGTAAAATCCTATTATTCGCCTGTCAATTCTGTTAGTTGGTTCCCTTTCTTCTGACAAAGCGCGTCGCCAGCATGGTTGCCAGTGACATCCCAAGCAGTGCGAAAATGATCATCATGTTGTCCATCCCCGTCTTGGGAACGTCACCTAGGGGAACTTTGTCTCCGTCATCAATGCCCACGACTGTATTGTTCCCAGAGTTGCCAGTGTTGCCATCTACCGGAGGCCTTACGACCGGGTCATTGCCCGTATCGCCTGTATCGCCCGTGTCACCTGGTTCAGGATCAAGAGGCGTTACCGGATCGGTTATCGTAGCACTGCTGCCGGGTTGCTTGCCGTGGTTGGTGGAGCCGCCGGTACCGCCACCGCCACCGCCGGTAGCTGTCCAAATCGCTTTTACTAACAAGTCATCGTTGACATTGGTGAAGACCTTATCCCAACCGTCGAACTTGTAGCCTGTCCTAGCTGCCAACGTAGGAGCAGTAGCCGAGCCGCCTGCCATCACAATCTGCTCAGTCTGCCCGCCTCCGGTGCGTGTCCCGCCAGCTAGGTCAAATTCCACTGTGTATACTGGAACCACATTGATTGTAATAGGTTCACTGACATAATCCTCGCCATCGCCAAGACCATTCACAACGGTCGCTATCACAGTCACTGTTCCGACTTCTGTAGCCTTGAGCACACCGTCGACAAGTGTACCATCTGTGTCGTTCACTAAGCTCCATTTGATGTCCTTGTACGTCGCATTCGGTGGCTGGACAGTGCCTCCCAACTCAGTTTCAAGCCCAACTCCGACCTTGTCCGTCCAGCCTGTAATGCCTGTTACCTGCACAAACGGCGCTGTGGAGGATTGGATTTCAATAGTGAAGTCCTTTGTATAGGGCGTACCGACTGCTAAACCGTTAGCTATGGTAGCCGTAACTTTCACTGTGCCTGCTGCTTCTGCATAAAGCTGCTTTTCAGCGTTGATTACAGCGCCTATGTCGTTGTCCTCAACGCTCCAGACGATGATCTTGTTCGTTGCGTCGGACGGAACAACTGTGCCTACAAGGCTCGTCCAAACTTTCTCCATGATCGTAGTCGGTATGCCTGTAATGTTAGTTACAGGCTTAAACTGTGGAGGTGTGCCACCGCTAACTGATATACCGAATTCTTGTACATAGTCTACACCAACGGCCAAACCGCTCGATATCGTGGCTGTCATGACCACGTAGCCCGCTGTCTCTGTGCGCAGCAAGTTTCCGGTACGGGTAGCGCCTGTGGTACCTGCGTCTTTGATGTCCCAACGGATGGTCTGGTTCGTTGCGTCTGGCGGGTCGACTGTGCCGGCTAAGGTCAGTATGCTTCCTGCCATTGTCGCAGACGGCAGGCCGATGATGTCTTCAACAGGGATGAACATCGGCGGTTCTTTCACTGTTACCGTGAAGCTCCTGACATAGTCGCTCGTCCCGTTGTTCGAGCCGTTCCGCACTGTGGCGCTTATCACGACAGTCCCCCCAGATGTGGCTTCAAATATGTTGCCGCCTGTAATTTTGGCGCCTGTAAATGCTGCCTCCGCGATGTCCCACTCAATAGTCTTGTTGGTAGCGTCGCTTGGCATAACCGTGCCTGTCAGGACAAGGGGCTCACCGACCGTGGCCTCGCTGGGCAGGCCTGCTATGCTCTCTACTGCCACAAAGGGGGCAGAGCCTACAGCGATGGGGAAGTCTTTGACAAAGTCGACACCGGTCCCCCTGCCGTTCACTATCGTGGCCGTAAGCACAGCTGTGCCTACATCTGTGGTGTTCATCCTGTTGCCGTTGACGATGGTGGCGCCTGTCGTTCCGGCGTCCTTAACGGTCCATATG
>Ga0082212_10007168_pt1 | contig 14823 bp, 10 predicted proteins | sample TergutNt197P3_FD_71548 | JGI IMG/M metagenome (GOLD analysis project Ga0082212, IMG submission 71548) | Neocapritermes taracua P3 segment gut microbial communities from Petit-Saut dam, French Guiana - Nt197 P3 | ecosystem: Host-associated > Arthropoda: Insects > Digestive system > Gut ... | reverse complement strand
GGATGGATTCTTGAACTCGACCGCGGCGAAGGTATCCCCTGGAAAGGCAATTATTCGTCGTGGCTCGACCAGAAGACCAAACGACTGGCGCAGGAGGAAAAACAGGAAAGCAAACGCCGCAAGACCCTCGAACGCGAGCTGGAATGGGCGCGGATGGCCCCCAAGGCGCGTCATGCCAAGGCAAAAGCGCGTCTGTCGGCCTACGACAGATTGATGGACGAAGATGTGAAACAGAAGGAAGAAAGGTTGGAAATCTTTATCCCCAACGGCCCCCGCCTGGGCGACAAGGTTATCGAAGCGCAAAACGTATCCAAAGCGTATGGCGAACGGTTATTATTCGACCATCTCAACTTCAGACTTCCGCCGGCAGGCATCGTGGGAGTGATCGGCCCCAACGGGGCGGGCAAAACCACCCTTTTCAGGCTCATCATGGATGTGGAAAAAGCGGACGCAGGCTGTTTTGAAGTAGGCGAAACGGTAAAAATCGCCTATGTGGATCAAAGCCACAAGGATATTGATTCTGAAAAAACGGTGTATCAGGCGATTTCTCAAGGCAATGAGTTCATCTCGCTTGGCGGAAAACAAATGAATGCCCGTGCATACGTGTCGCGCTTCAATTTCAGCGGAGCCGATCAGGAAAAGAAATGCGGCGAACTTTCGGGCGGCGAGCGCAATCGCCTGCATTTAGCGCTTGCCCTCAGGGAAGAAGGAAACGTACTGCTACTCGACGAACCTACCAACGATATTGACGTCAATACGCTGCGCGCCCTCGAAGAAGGTCTGGAAAATTTTGCCGGCTGCGCGGTAGTCATCTCGCACGACCGCTGGTTTCTCGACCGTATCGCCACGCATATCCTTGCGTTTGAAGGAGATTCAAACGTGTATTTCTTTGAAGGTTCGTATTCCGAATACGGGGAAAACCGCAAAAAACGGCTGGGCGACGACGGGCCGAAGCGAATCAGATACAGGAAACTGATGTAGAGCGATGATTGACGATTAAGGCATGAAAAATAAACAATATATAAGAAACTGTTTAAATTTTTCATTCAAGAAATGTTATTGAGTGCCATTGCAATAAATGCCAGTAGTATCATTGCAATGCTTGCCGCTACCGTGTATTCATAATCTTTTGCTAAGCGTCTGAAATTTTCAAACCATGAAAATGTTCTTTCCACGACCCATCGTTTTGGTAATGGTTTGAATTCTGTTTCTTTATCAGACCGCAAGGTTATCTCCATGTCCCATCCTAATTGATTTTTTACCTGATCAACCAACTCGCCTCTATAGCCACCATCCGCATAGATTTTTTGCATTCTGTCGAAACGGTATTGCAGTGTCTGCATTACCTGAAATCCTGTTTGACTCTCGTGTTCGTTGGCAGCATGAACCACTACTGACAGCAACCAGCCGTTGGTGCCGGTAATAATGTGCCGTTTGCGTCCTTTTACTTTCTTATTGCCGTCGTAACCCCGTTCCCCGCCTCCAACACGGGTAGTTTTAACGCTTTGTGCATCAATCAAACCGACACCGGGCGAATGATGCTTCCCCTTTTGTTTTCGTAACATATTGCGCAGTATTTCGTTTATTTCTTCAAATGTGCCATCCTCTTTCCAGCCGCTGTAGTAGTAATAGACCAATTCCCACCTGGGGAAACCGGTGGGCAGCATACGCCACTGACAGCCTGTTTTGAGCAGGTACAGAATGGCATTGAAAATTTCCCGTAAGGTATGTTTTCGCTTTCTTTTTTGGTCATCTAAAATATTTTCGATAACTTGCCACTGTTTATCGGTCAGGTTGGTTGGATAATTTGTTTTGTACATCTTTTATGATTGTTGTGATTGATAATCACAAAGATACAAAACAATATCCAACCAACAAACTGATAACTAAATATTTATGATGAAATTTTGATAAATTTAAACAGTTTCGGTATAATGGTCAAAAAAGATGGTGATTTTGACAGAAAAAAGGCTTAATGGTCAAAACGGATGGTAATCACAGAGAATAGAGTTGCCCGATCGGGCAACTCTATTCTCTGTACGAATCTTTAAAATACTCGTCTATAAATATCATTCGATGCTTTTGGGATAGTCCGTTGTGATTGCGTAATTTACTCTTGAGATCGGTAAACTTTCCTTCTAAACCATTGTTCGTATTTGGTATGCCAACCTCCATGTGATTATACCATGTCCATAGATAAGGCATATTGCGTTTGAGACTCAGGTAGGCGCTACGCAGCCTGCAATGAACATATCTTTTCTTACCTGTTTTCTTTTCCACATAGCGTTCTCGGATGAATTCTGCCCAACGATTATACCAACTGTTAAACATTGCTGTAAACCCCTCTTTATCGGTATGACAAAGCAGTCTGACTATCCCTAAAAGCTCAACGGATGCCTCTAATTCAGGATTCTGAGTCAGGTAGCGCTTAACTATGCGGACCTGATGAAACTGACACATCTGAACACGATAACACGAAAACATCTGAAACATGCCACGTAATCCATCGCACACAATACCATCTATTTTAAAGTTGTTGGCAAGCAACCACTCTAATCCTTCCCGATAGTCTGATAATGTTTCCTTGCGAAAAATAAATTTCCGCCAAAGAATCTTCCCTGTGCGGGAATCTTTCATTATCAGCACACCGAAATTGCGACCCCAATAGGTCGCATCCATCAAAACGATCACATGCTTACTCGACGATATGATTCGAGTAGAGCGAATAGAAGAAAATTTACGCTGAATCGTACTGACACTAACTTTATGTTGTACGGATAACTGTTTTAAGGTTTGTTTGCCAAAAATATACTCATGATAAAGTTGTTGACTGTCAATCCTTTTGCGAAAAATAAATTGTTTTCCGCATGATTTACATAAATAATTCTGTCTCTGCAATTTAACTCCATATTTTATAATACGCTTGGAGTTGCAATAAAAGCAATGTTTTTAGCCATTTTTAAATAAATACTGCAAATATATAAAATCCAACCATTTATGAGTGTTTTACCATCCGGTTTGACCATTAGGCCTAACTATCAATAATTTATTGTGTTTAATCGGTCAATAGTGTTTTATAATAAAGAAGTTACGGATTAAAAATATTGCCAAAACAAGGGGACATGTCCCTTTGTCAGAGTAAAGGGGCGCAGAGATGCGCTCCTTTTTTGTGTAGCGTTATTGCAAGGAACGAAGCAATCCAAAAAAAACGTAATGAATTGGTTGCGAGGCACGAACCATTCGGGTTTCAGACTATAGTCTTCGCAATGACGATGAATTTTTCAATTCAATTGCACAATGCTTTCTTCTGTTTCAGTTTTGGGAATAACCTCAAACTTTAATTCTTCATTATCCTTGTTGAACCCGATACCAATAGTTTCTTCGCCTTTGGGCGGTAGTTTGATCAGCACTTCGGCCATCGGGTTTTCGAGATATTTCTGGATGGCGCGTTTCAGCGGACGGGCGCCAAAGTTCACATCGAATCCTTTTTCGCAAAGAAAGTCCTTCGCCGCAGTGTCGATATTGATGGTGTATCCCATGGCTTTCATTCTGTCGAACAAGCCTTTCAGTTCAATGTCGATGATTTTGCCAATGTCTTCTTTGCTCAATGCGTTGAAAAGTACCACATCGTCAATACGATTGAGAAATTCGGGAGCAAACGCTTTTTTGAGCGCATTTTCGATCACGCTTTTATTGTATTCATTGGCTTGCGCTTTGCGCGATTCTGTCTGAAAACCAACGCCCTGCCCAAAGTCTTTCAACTGGCGGGTGCCAATGTTGGAAGTCATGATGATAATGGTATTGCGGAAATCGATACGACGCCCCAGACTATCGGTCAACTGGCCTTCGTCGAGCAATTGAAGCAGGATATGAAACACATCGGGATGCGCTTTTTCTATTTCGTCGAGCAGCACTACCGCGTAGGGTTTGCGGCGCACCTTTTCGGTCAATTGGCCGCCTTCTTCGTAACCGACATACCCCGGAGGCGCTCCCACCAATCGCGATACGGTAAATTTTTCCATGTACTCGCTCATGTCGATGCGGATGAGGTTATCGAAACTGTCAAACAGATATTGCGCCAGCACTTTGGCCAATTGTGTTTTTCCCACGCCCGTTGGTCCGAGGAAAATAAAACTTCCGATGGGTTTGTTCGGGTCTTTCAAACCGGCGCGGTTACGCTGTATCGCTTTCACTACCTTGTCGACCGCCTCGCTTTGTCCGATAACGCTTTCGCGCAATTCATCGCCCATCCGCAAAAGGCGCGACCCTTCGGCCTGTGCAATGCGTTGCACGGGTACGCCGGTCATCATGGCTACTACCTCGGCCACTTTTTCATCGTCCACTACCATACGGTTTTTCGACAGTTCCTGTTCCCATCTGGCTTTGGCGCGTTCCAACTTTTCGATCAACAGTTTTTCCGTATCGCGGAAGCCTGCAGCACGTTCAAAATTCTGGCTTTTCACGGCGATCACCTTCTCGCGTTTGGTTTCCTCGATGGCTTCCTCTAATTCAACCACTTTCTGCGGCACCATGACGTTGGAGATATGTGCCCGCGATCCTGCTTCGTCAAGTGCGTCGATGGCCTTGTCGGGTAAACGGCGGTCGCTGACATAGCGGTTGGTAAGCCGTACACAGGCCTCGATAGCGTCGGGCGTATAGATGACGTTATGATGGTCTTCGTAGCGATCCTTTATATTACCAAGTATCTGGATGGTTTCTTCTTCGCTGGTCGGCTCCACCATTACTTTCTGGAAACGGCGTTCCAATGCGCCGTCCTTCTCAATATATTGGCGATACTCGTCGAGCGTAGTGGCGCCGATACATTGAATTTCGCCGCGCGCCAGGGCAGGTTTCAGCATATTGGCAGCATCCAATGAACCGCTTGCCCCTCCGGCGCCCACAAGGGTATGGATTTCGTCAACAAACAGGATAATATTGTTGTTGTGCTGCAATTCGTTGAGGATGGCCTTTATCCGTTCCTCGAACTGCCCGCGGTATTTCGTGCCGGCTACAATTGAACCCAAATCGAGCGTCAGCACACGTTTGCCAAAAAGCATACGCGATACGTTACGTTGTGTAATCCTCTGCGCCAACCCTTCCACGATGGCTGATTTTCCCACGCCGGGCTCGCCAATCAGTACCGGATTGTTTTTTTTTCGGCGGCTCAAAATCTGCACCAGTCGCTCTATTTCTTTGTCGCGACCCACAATCGGATCTAAACGGTTTTCTTCGGCTGCCCTGGTCAGGTCTGTGCCGAAATTATCAATGACAGGCGTTTCGGAATTTGTTTTTGACGACTGCTGCTGCTTGCCGCCGCCAGATCCGCCGCCATGCCCTGAAGGCGCGCCAACCGGAAATAAACGTTCGTCATCGTCGTCATCGCCAAAAGCGGCCTGAAAATCATCGCCGGTAAAACCCGGGCCTTCCAATTTCCTGCGTACTGCAAGGTAATCAATATTCATACTGTTCAACATTTGCGTCACAAAACTATCCTCTTCCTTCAGAATCGCTAACAACAGGTGTTCCGTTTTGATTTCGGTACATTTAAACGATCTTGCTTCAAGAAATACTAATTTCAAAACCCGCTCGGTAGCCTTGGCAAGCGGTAAATCATCCGTATCGGGAATAGCACGATACACGGCAGGTTTAATCTGGTCTTCAATGGTTTTGCGTAAGACCTGCAAATTAGCGCCTAATTGTTTCAGAATTTCCACAGCTTCACCCTCGCCATCGCGCAGGATACCCAACAGGAGATGTTCTGTTCCAATCACGGGCGTTCCGAGCCGTATGGCCTCCTCCTTGCTGTAATTCAGTACTCCCTTGATGTGTTGAGAATATTTTGAATCCATTTACTTTTAAATTTGAAAGTGCAAAGTTAAAAATATTATTAAAAATTAAACCGAAAATACATTTTCACCCTTTTGGGTGATTGACACGAATAAATAACAATGTTATCTTTGCAGCGAAAATATTTTTTATAAGTAATCACCAATAATAAAAGTTATTCAATATGAGATGTAAGAATTGTGGCTGGGTAAATCCCGCAAATAACGCCAAGTGCGAAAAATGTAACGTTCCGTTAAGCAGCCAGGTGGTTGAGCCGGATGCGCCGGCAGTTTCCGGCAATTTTGAACCAAAGGAAACAGCAAGGGGATGTCCTAATTGCGGCTACCCTGTACGGATGGGCGAAAAATTGTGTCCCCGTTGCGGACATCAGTTGATTTCTGATAAACAGGAAGCTCCCGTAAAGGAAGAAGAAAAGCCCCGCGAACTTAGTTCGCCTGCACCGGAACCAAAACCGGCTGTTCAGGAACCGGAGGGAAAAACATGTGCTTCCTGTAAAGCGTCTGTCCCCGAAAGCGCCCGTTTTTGCCACAGTTGCGGCGCTTCATTATCGAATGAGAACAAAATTACGGAAGGAACAGTTTATCCCTGGGCGCCGGCAGAACAGGTTCAGATTCAGATTCCGGAATGTTCCTTAGTCATTATTACCAAAGATGGCGTACCAACAAACGATATTCCGTTACGGTTTTCAGGTAATGAAATACAGCTCAGCAGGAACAATACCGAACCGGGCAACCAGACTATTACGTCAAAAACACAGGCTGAACTGTACTTTGAAAATGACAAATGGTATATTCAGGATAAAAGTGCTTTAAAAACGACGTATATCTACGCCGGAGAGAAGAAAGAACTAAAATCGGGAGATGTCATTGTTTTGGGAAACCGTTCGTTTGAATTTAGTTACGCTACGGAAAACCGTTCCGAGTAACCATATTAAACCAAATGACAGATGAATGAAATGGCTCATAAATGTGATTTCAATACCAATGACAGTATCGATGACAAATACTGTGTTGAAGAGGTACTTGGCGAAGGAGCATTCGGGAAGGTTTTTAAGGTAAAGGAGCGTTCGGGTAAACTGTTTGCATTGAAAGTGCTGAAATTGTGGACTATTCCGCAGGAGTTCAGAAAACAGCTGGTTGCGCGATTCGATATGGAATACAAAACCGGGCAAATAGACAGTTATTACCTGATACATTCGACAGATCACGGTTTGGTGGAAGGTAATCCCTATATTGTCATGGAGTTTTGCGCCAATGGCGATTTGTTGAAATGGCTGAGCCATATCACCAATCCCGATTACGCAAAAATCGGAAAGGAAATTCTTTTCGGATTAAAGGATTTGCACCTTTGCGGTAAAGTACACCGCGATCTGAAACCTGCAAATGTCCTGATCAGAAATGAAGGATCGGCTGTATTGACTGACTTTGGAATATCCGGCGACAGAAATAAACGAATGACCGAACGGAACTTCTGGGGTGTGCCTCAGCAAATTCTGGGAACCTATCCCTACATGCCTCCCGAACAGGTGAATCCGCAAAAAGATGCTACCGTACTTCCTACCACCGATATTTTTTCTTTTGGCGTAATGATGTACCAGCTGATCACCGGAAGTTTTCCCTTCGGTAAATTGGAAAATCAGGCTGATCTGATACTTTATCTCGCCAACGGAAAGAATGGAATCTGGGACAGGAAAAAATTGACTGATTCGGCAGTGGGGAAATTATTTTCTCCTGTCATCGAGGGTTGTTTGAAGCCCGACTACAAAAAGCGTTTGCAGTCGGTTGACGAAACGCTGAAATTGATGCCACGCCCTGTTGAAGATGTTGCTTACAAATCGAAAGCTAAAATGGTGCAGATGAACATGAAAAACGGAGCACTGCTGCGGGTCATGCAAGGCGAAGAATACGGCAGGGTGTATCACCTCAACAGGTTACTGAGCGGCGGTTGCCGGCTGCTCACAATGGGACGCAGGGACGACGAGGTGAAAAACAACATATCCATCGTCGAAACCCAAAGCAGTTACATTTCGCGAATGCATTGCACCCTCGAAATGGCTGACGCCGCCATGCAATGGTACATCAGAGACGGACAATGGACCGGTAAAGCCGCTCCCGGCAACAAATGGAAACATTCAAAGAACGGAACATTTGTCAATTCAACAGAAGCTGGTTTTGAAGGTATGTTGATACGTCCCGGAGATATTATTTCAATCGGAGATGTTAAATTAAGAGTAGAAGGGTATTAGTAATTCAGAATTGATTATGGGAAGAGAAACACAACCATACAAACGTTCAATGGGCGGTGCGCTGGGAGCCGGAATGAAATCCATTGTCAGCGGCTCGAAGAAACCGTATTATATCCTCGAACACCGTATTGGTTCCAAACATCACCATGCAGGTGAAAAGCAGGAAATCATTGTGGATCAGTTAGAGATTGGACGCGATCCCAAATGCCAGATACGTTACGACGAGCATTTCGAAACGGTCAGCCGCCGCCATGCCGCCATCATCAGAGAGGGAAATCACTGGAAATTAGCGCCGCTCTCGCAAACCAACCCTACTCTGCTCAACGGTGAAAGGGTGCAGAAAGAATGGTTTCTGCAACATGGCGACGAAATACAGCTGGCAGTCAACGGGCCCAAGCTCGGTTTTGCTATTCCTGACGGGAAAAAAGCAAATGCCGGAAGTATCGGCTTAAGCCGCAGATTGAAACTGTTCGGAAGACAGGCATTAAGACCTTATAAACGGGTTATTATTGTACTGACTGTTATCATCCTGCTGGTTATTGCCGCAGGTGGATATTTTATCTTCACGCAGGAGAAAAAAATTGAAAATTATTCAAAAATCATTGATGATTATTCAGGTAAACTGACCGATAACCAGATGATGATCGACTCCATGTCACATGTGCTGTATCAGGATAAGGAACTGCAAACACAGTTGAACGAGCAAATCAAAAGACTTCATGTTGATTTTGAGCGGATAAAACAGACAAACGATCATGTTGCCGGCAATTATCCTGCCGGCAGCGATGTGCAAAATGTTGATCTGTCTGCCTGTCATCCGCATGTATATTTGATGAAAATATACAAAATAACAGTGGATGGTGAACTTTTGACAGAAGTTGATCCCAACGAACACAGTATATGGTGCGGAACGGGTTTTATGCTGAACGACGGGAGATTTGTTACGGCGCGACATGTAGTTACCCGTTTTTATTCAACAGGGTATCGGTTCGACCAAAATGGAAAATTTGTCATCACCGACCAAAACAACTGGGGGTATCACGGTTTGGGACTGTTCCTGAATTATCTGAACAATTGCGGACGTAAAGTAATTTTGCATATTCATGCCGTTTCTGCAAATGACGCATTGGAGCTGACAAGCGACGACTTTACAAGTTTCGGTTCCAAAGATCAGGTGTATCATCTCGAACAGGCGGTAGTTTGGAACAATGAGACGATACCTGCCGGAGCGCCGGTTCGGGCCGGAGCAGGCGATTTTTTGGACTGGGCTTACTGTAAAACTTCCAAAACAGCGGGTTTGTCCGCTAATAAAGACTTATCCTTTAATTTGCGGCAGGGAACGCAACTGTACGTTCTGGGGCATCCCTACTGCAGGGGAGAAGGGAAACCTGTTCTATCCACGGCAATTTGTTCTCAAAATGGCCCTGATGTGAACGGAACCATTATGGTTTCCAATAATAACACCGACAGCAGCAACTCAGGCGGAGCAGTTTTTATCCGTCGGAACAATCAGTATGAGGTGGTCGGAATAGCATCGGGCGTCAGCGGGGTTGTTCCCATAGCGGCAATAGATACGTATCATTCGCAATAATAACCGTCGCCGCCTTTGGTTCTTTGCGGAACAATCGTTGCCTCACGGATGTAACCTTTTCTTTTCGCACACGTATATATAACTGTTTAAAGTTTATAAAAAAGCAGGCGAGCGTTTGCTAAAAAGCCCGCCTGTATTTTCAAAAAGCAGGCGGGCTTTTGAACAAAAGGCGGCGGGCTTTTTGTGAAATGTTTGAAAAGAAAGTGTTAAATGGAAGGTTGTGGATATTGAAAAAATTGCGCATGTTTTTGAGTTGGAGGCAATGTGGCGAGAGCGGGCGACAGCGCAGTGCGATTGGGAAGCAAGAAAAGAAATATTAGATTTTGAAAATTGAAAATTAAAGGGTGTTCGACAAGATTAGAAAATAAAATATGGAAGATACTTTTTTTATAACAGTTGGTATTATTGTGTTTTTTGTAATCCTAGCAAATAGTAGTCGAAAAACGAAAATACGAAGAAAAGAACTTTTAGAAACCGTAACAAAACTTGATAGAGGAACGAGTGCCGAAAGAGATTTGGTGTTAAAACTTTTGAAATACGGAATACCAGCCCAAACAATTTTCCACGATTTGTATGTAAAAAAGAGAAATGGGTATTTTTCTCAAATTGATTTAGTTGTTGCTACTACGGCGGGCATTGTTGTATTTGAAGTAAAAGATTATAGCGGTTGGATTTTTGGAACAGGCTATCAGTCGCAATGGACTCAGGTATTGGCGTATGGAAAGCAAAAATATAGGTTTTATAACCCTATACTGCAAAACAATAAGCACATTGCCGATTTGAGAAAAAAACGGAAACAATTTGAGAATATTCCATTTTATTCAGTTATAGTGTTTGACGGAGATTGCGAACTAAGAGATATAAGTTTTGTTCCGGAGGGAACTTTCGTTGTTAGAGAGGAAAGGGTTTTAGAGGTTATGAGAATAATACAAGCAAAAGAACCAGCCCCATATACAGATAAACACGAAGTGATTCAAGTGTTGAGAGAGGCTGTTGAAAATGGAACGCACAAAGGAACAGAAAAACAACATATAGAAAAAGTTACCGATATGTTAGGTAGGCATAGAGTATTTGATTAGAAAAGGTTCAATCGCCGAACGTATAACGAGCGGTTTGGCGCAACGGCGGCAGTAATTTCGCAGAACGTGAAGTACGGACATGAATGAATAGAGTTTTTTATGGATATATAAGGAGGAAATATGAGTTTAGACGCAAGAGCATTTAATATAGCATGTAAAGAAAATGCTAATTTAAATGAACGTACAAACAAATTATTTAAACAGTTAGGTTTACCGTTGAAGGACAAGGTACAAATGGATCATTATGGTAGATTGTATTTATTTGGAGTTGCTGTAAATAAAAAAAACACAAATGACGAAATAATACGAATAATTCAATCTACTCCAGAGAAATCTTTGGGCGGACAGATTGGTTTTTATGGGGAGTGGTATGAACATTAGTTGACTTTTGCTGAAATACAAAAATGCACTGACAACACAACGAGCGGTTTAGCGCAATGGCGACGAGAGTGCAGTAACAGTTCGGTGAGAGTAAAACATAATGACAAAGTTTCGTCTACTCGTCTTACATTTTTTCAATTAAAAATTGAAAAAATGGGTTACTTTCTCCTATAAATTCATCTGTCTATGTCAAAGAGGCACCCGCTGAAATGCGTAAATTTTTTTAATTCAAAATACTTTTTTACATTTGCCGTCTGATTCAAAAAAAAATGATCATTTTGTATCCTTTTTCTCACATATTTATTTCATCTGTAAGCCTTGAAAAAACAAGACATGGCACAATATTTGTAGAGAGAGAATAAGAGACCTGCCGCGCGTAACTTACGCAAGGTTTTTTTATTTCCTGACCGGACTTGTATTAATTTACAGGTCGCGGTCATTTTTTATTGTGTTAAACCTTAATATTGTACTGCCTATGGAAATATGAAAGAATCAATGCAAGGTCAAAAAATGTATGGTTCGACTTTTGACTATACAAAACGAATGAACAATAACGGCTTGCCTTAATAAGACTGGCCATAATAAAAACAAAAAATAATTAATAAATATGAATAAAATTTTTAGAAATACAATGATAGTGAGTTGTTTATTGTTTCTGTTTGCAGGAATAATGCAACTGTCAGCAAATGACAATTATTCTGTTGTACAACAAGGAATTACCGTTTCCGGAGTTGTTACAGAAGCCACCGGCGACCCGTTGCCGGGAGTGAATGTGGTGGTTAAGGGAACTTTGACCGGTCAGGTAACGGACGTGAACGGAAGATATTCAATTAATGTACCTGACGGAAATGCGGTACTGCAATTTTCATTCATAGGTTATGTAACTGCCGAATTCACAGTAGGAAACCAAAGGATGATTAATGTTGAGTTACGTGATGACGCCAGCCAAATAGAAGAAGTAGTGGTGGTGGGTTATGGAACGCAAAAGAAAGCGAACCTGACGGGTGCTGTGGATGTTATTTCCGAAAAGACGCTTGCTAACAGGGCAGCACCCTCCGTTGCCCAACTGATTCAAGGGGCAGCGCCGAATGTGACCATCAGTACAACAAGGGACGGAGGTGAACCCGGAGCTACAAGAAATTGGCAGATCAGGGGTATGGGTAGTATAGCCGGCGATGACGTTCCTTTGATTCTGGTTGATGGCATAGAATCGCCCATCGACGCTATTGATCCAGAGTCCATCGAAAGCATTTCCATTTTGAAGGATGCATCGGCGTCGTCCATTTACGGTTCGCGCGCGCCTTTCGGCGTGGTGCTGATTACTACCAAAAAAGGAAAAAATCAACCGGCAAGGGTATCGTACAGCAACAATTTTTCATTTCACAAGCCCTTTATTGCGCATTTTATAGACGCATATACATGGGCAAACGCTTACAATCAGATATCAGCTGAAGGTCAAGGCGCAGGAGCTCTGGTTTACACCACCGAACCGACCTCAACCGACCCGATCGGACAGGTACCACGTATTCAGGCTTACATGGCCGGAACCTATCCGTATGAATACAGCCTTGATCAGCGATTCGCAAGCGTATGGAGACCGCGATGGGAAGGAAACGCCAACTACGACTGGCCTTCCATATATATGAACAGAAGAGATCCCATGCAAAAACACAACATCAATGTAGAAGGCGGTAATGAAAGAATGAATTTCTACGTATCAGCAGGTCTTTTGGATCAGCCGGGATTACAAACTTGGGGAAACGACAGCTACAAACGGTACAATGTGCTGGCAAATATTTCCGCAAAAGCCGCCGATTGGCTGAAATTCAACATCGGTATGAGATATTCGAAAGACGAAACCAATCGCCCTGATGAGTGGAACAATACTGATCGCTATAACATTCAAACTGCGATTTACACGTTTGGTCCCATGTTACCATGGCACAGCGCTGAAGTAGATGCAGCCGGTAATGTAATAGGTACAAAAGGAGACGTCATTAATCCGATCGTTGCGGGGTTGCAAAAAAACGGAAGAGAGGTGATACAGGGTAACAATATGGCCATCAATCTCGGCACCGAGATCGAGCCTGTAAAAGGATGGAAAACCAATATATCCTATAATTATCAATATGGTGTAAATACGAACCTTAGAAACCCAAAACCTGTTAATGTAAAAGTTGGTCACTGGGCGGATGCGCCGGTAACGAACGTCTCTGCATTAGATTATGGCACGAGGGAACAATTTTCTACTGATAACCGAATTGTAATTAATGCTACCACCTCTTACGCAAAAATGTTCGGAAAACATTTTTTCAAAATATTAGCGGGATACGAACAGGAATTATACAGATACAGGAGACTGACCGGTTTTAAAACAGGACTGATACACGAGGATATAGTGTCAATTACGTCTGCTACCGGAGAAATCAACTTGACTGATGCCATATCCCATTGGGCAACACGAGGGTATTTCGGACGCATAGAATATAATTTCAACGAAAAATATCTTCTTGAATTCAGCGGCCGTTACAGTGGATCATCCAAATTTCCGAAAGATTCGAGATGGGGATTATTCCCTGCGGGCGCTGTAGGGTATGTAATTTCGAAAGAAGACTTCTGGGCGCCCATTCAGCAATATGTCAACTTTTTGAAATTAAGGGTTTCCTATGGTTCGTTGGGTAACTGTAATGTGGATAATTATTTATATCTACCGACATTGAATATCCAAACACGGGAATATTATCTGGTCAACGGGATACGGCCAACCCGGGTAAATGGATTTCCCAGTCTCGTTTCAGCCAATTTAACATGGGAAAAAGTAAGAACATTGAATTTAGGGGTTGACGCCGCTTTTCTGAATAATCGCCTGACAGCGACTTTCGAATGGTATAACAGAAAAACTCTTGATATGATTGGTCCTGCGGAATCCCTTCCCTCCGTTTTGGGGGCAGGAGTGCCCAGCACGAATAACGCCGAATTGGAGACCAAAGGTTTTGAACTTACACTGAAATGGCATGACCAGATTTCGAGAGATCTGTCTTACAACGTAGGGTTCTCTTTGGGAGACAGCAGAACGAAAGTTACCAAATATAATAATCCGACCGGCATTCTCAGTAACTGGTATTCCGGAAAAATGTCAGGTGAATTTTGGGGGTTTGACGTCGAAAAAATCATGCAAACTCAGGAAGAAGTTGATCAGCTAAACGGAAGCAACAGGACGTTCAATCAGCAGTATATTTTTGGCGGCACATGGAACGTGGGCGACTTTAAGTATGTGGACCATACCGGCGATGGCGTAGTTGATGCAGGCCTGGAAACAACGTTGAAAGATCACGGAGACTTAAGAATCATAGGCAACAGCACCCCCCGTTTCAATTACGGCATTACGGCAGGAGCAAACTGGAAAGGTTTCGATTTCAGTATGTTTTGGCAAGGGCTGGGGGATGAAAAACAGCGCCGGATTGTACCAGATGGCCGGCAATGTGTGGCAGTTGGTCATCCAAAACCATGACCTCGCCACGATCGGTTACAAATTCCGTTTGGAACATCCTGTGGATGAAGATAGATTTGTTTTTGGCGGCGGATGGTGGAGCACCAAGGAATATTTAGTGGCCGGACAAGCCTTCGCACAGTCGCCCGGCCTGCGTTATCCCGATTTGGGGTTCCGCCTGGTGCGCGAC
>Ga0082212_10007167_pt1 | contig 14824 bp, 16 predicted proteins | sample TergutNt197P3_FD_71548 | JGI IMG/M metagenome (GOLD analysis project Ga0082212, IMG submission 71548) | Neocapritermes taracua P3 segment gut microbial communities from Petit-Saut dam, French Guiana - Nt197 P3 | ecosystem: Host-associated > Arthropoda: Insects > Digestive system > Gut ... | reverse complement strand
GGTGTATTCCGTGACATTCAAGGTGAGGTTGACGAAGAGGAAATCAAGCACGAAATCGCTCAAATCCTTATGGAGCATATCTCCGACGGAATTTGTACCAAAGTCAAGAACATCACTGGAACGTGGACAGAAATTGCTTCCTGTCTATGTTGTCTAACTTGGCAGAAAGGAGAAATTGAAAAATGAATCAATCCAATAAGCCCACAAAAAAATTATCGCTCGACCCCGACTCGTTCAACGCGCTATACTCAACTTTGCTATATATAATCGGAACAGAATCAACGCTCGGCGAAACTTCATACAGCAGAGATGCCGCAAAGCTGAAAAAACAAATTGACCGTTACGGCAGATTTATTGAAGCCACAAACCCCGATGACAGCGTGTTCATAATCTACTACTTCGACAAAGAAGTTGTTCAGCTTTTGAAATTATTCGCTCTGCATAATGCGATGAAGTCGAATCAGCAGACGGACTATTTTACACAGCTTGCTCGGCGTAAAAAATCAAAATTGTAAAATGGGGTTCGGGGCTTTTGCCCCGACACTTCGGAGAAGTGCGGAGGGGTTTGGGGAATCGTCCCCAACCCAATATCTGTTTTGCAAGCCCGTTTACGGGCGTGCAAAACAGATATTGGGTTCATATTATTAAACACGAATTTGAAATGGAGGTTTTATCAAATGCAAACATTGAGCACGAGCCTAACGCTCGGAAAAGCAAGCGCGGGAAATGCAAATCTCGAACACAACAGCCGCGAAATTATCGCAAAAAATGTAGACGTAAATCGAATCTGTCTTAACAAAACTTATATCGAACAAGATGTTAGAGTTGCCTATGAAGAGTTGTTTTCCGAATCGGTCGCGGAGTATAACTTGAAACAAAAGCAACCCTGCCGGCGAATAAAAGACTACTTCGATAAAATCGAATGTGGTAATCGGGAAGAAGCGTTTTATGAATTAGTCGTCCAGTTCGGCGATATGAAATCGGCGGGTATCGGAACAGCTAACGCTGAAATCGCGGCGAAAATGTTGGACGATTATGTGCGGTCGTTTCAACAACGCAATCCAAATCTTTATGTTTTTTCTGCTCACGCTCATATGGACGAAGCAAGTCCTCACGCTCATATAGACATCATTCCTTTTTACACGAAAGGTCGCAAAAGCGGATTGTCGAAAGGAGTGTCTATGAAATCAGCGTTGATTGAGCAGGGCTTTAATCCTCGCGGACAAAATCAGAATCAGCTTGTTCTATGGCAAGACTCGGAACGAAAAATCATGGAGAGCATTTTACAAAAGCACGGGTTTGAGCGTGAAGTAAAAAACGCAAATCACGTTCATCAATCGGTGCCGGATTACAAATCATCGCAGGACAGAAAGAAACTAATCGCCCACGCTCGGAACTCTTCACAGGTTGACCCGACGATTGAGGAAGTCGTAAATTTACGACGGGCAAACTGTATGCTTGAAGTCGAGAATGAAAAATTAGTCGCCGACAGAAAGAAACTAATCGCCCACGCTCGGAACTCTTCACAGGTTGACCCGACGATTGAGGAAGTCGTAAATTTACGACGGGCAAACTGTATGCTTGAAGTCGAGAATGAAAAATTAGTCGCCGAAAAATCATCGCCGTGGAAATAATTTTTCTATTCAGACGAGAACAAGTTGAATTTTGTTTCCACTGAACTCGACCGACTGAACATTCCCTACAGAAATACAGAGAATGGATTTGAAGCACAACAGATTTTTGCAGAGCATATTCGCAAAATCGAAAAGCAGTATAAGCCAAAAGAAAATTCTCACCGCGATACTTTGCGGGATATTCTCGATAAGGTGATTATGCAATCGAAAAATTATGATGAAGTGTTGCAACGACTTCAAGATAATGATTGCGAAATCAAACGCGGAAAATATTTAGCAGTCCGTCCGCAGTTTGCGACGAATTATATTCGCACGAAATCGCTTGGTCAAGATTATTCGGAGCAGGGAATTAGAAATCGTCTGACACGCAAGTTACAATTTGAACAGGCGAATGATGTTCAAATTAACTCAACTAAGCCCGACACGCTTGAACACATGACGTTCAAAACAATCCGTCATTATACCATCGTGTTCGCAAGCGGTAATTATCTGCCCATGAAACGCAAAAATAAAATGAAACATTTTTCGTGTGTGATATACTCTAAAGTGGGTAGAAACATTTACCCCCAATAAACAAGGCAGTCACTGCGTTTGCGGCACATTCAGCGGTTATTGCAAAGCGGGTGAATCCCGCAGAAACGGAGTATAACATGAAAATAGTTTATCAAAAATCCGAAACCTTGACGATAGTAAAGTCGTCAGAGGAAGAAATGGAAATCGGAGCTTACGGCAGAAAGTGGCTTGACTTTATGAGGACGAATTACGCAGACCTCGTTCAAGAAATGCAGTCGAACGGCACACTTTATAAAGTAGCACATTCGGTGGACGAAACTGCATGGGCATATCGCGAGTTGCTCGATAAACAATACACACAACTGCACCCTCGTCCGAAAGGATTTGAGAATGTCGTGGCGTGGGAGAGGACGAGAATATTTTATACTGACGGCGCGGTTATGCGTGAGCGGATTTTAATTCCGTACACGAGTGTGTAAACTTTTGTACAAAATAACGAACCCAAAAGCCAGTATATCATCAACACAATAAAATGTCAATACGTTCGATAATCGCAACAAAAATTATACTTATACATCACACCAAATTTTTATCGTTAATATAACTTCACCGTACCCCTTATGAATTATTAACGCTAAAAAATACGTGTGCTAATTGTGCAATCATACGAACTTGTAAAATCGTATTGACAAGCAAATTTTAACATGATATACTGGTTATAGTTCTTTGAAAAATACCGTTTAACAACGGTCATATCAAAAGATTATCACGGTTATACGACCGTGAAATTTACACTTCAAAGAACACAAAAATATTTTATTATAAGGAGTCAGTCTATGAAAACAACAACCGCTAACACAAGCGTGGCGACGACCACTTTAAGAGAGTGCGAGCCGGTAAAGTTGCTGAAACGGATTGGCTCAACGACCGTAGAGGTCACAGTCCATTTTAGCGAAGTAGGAGAAACAATGGCGGATATCGTCCGCCGATTGCTTGAACGTGAGGTGAGTAAAATTGCTTAACCTCCAAAACCAAAACAGTGCCGCAAGCGTTCATGATTGTCGGGAAAAAATAGGAGAAGATAACATGAACACGAAAATTACAATTCTCTATGAAAGACTTTCGGTCGATGACGGCAACGGCGAAAGCGAGAGCAACTCAATTCAGAATCAACGGCGTATTCTTGAGGAATACGCCACGCAAAACAGCTTGACCCCATTCGTCCACCATTGCGATGACGGGGTCTCGGGGACACGATGGGACAGACCCGGTTGGATAAAAGTTATGGAAGAAATCGAAGCGGGTAATGTGTCAACTTTGGTGGTGAAAAATCTCGACCGCATGGGCAGAGATTACCTCCGCGTCGGTTTACACATGGAACGATTTCGCGAACTCGGAGTGAGGTTTATTGCAATCGGCGACGCAATCGACACCGCTACCGGAGAGGACGATTTTGCACCGTTCAGAGCCATTTTTGCAGAATGGTACAGCCGCGATTGTTCGAGAAAAATCCGCACGGTCATTCAGGCAAAAGGGAAATCCGGTAAACCATTGGCGAACATTCCGCCGTATGGTTACATGAAAAATAGCTCTGAAAATGGCGGCAACAACGAGTGGCTCATTGACCCCGAAGCCGCAGCAATAGTCCGCCGCATTTTTGAAATGTCGATTGACGGAATGGGTCCGCAAGTAATCGCGAGAAAGTTGTATGACGAAAAAATCGAACGCCCGTCATACTATTTGATGAAGCGCGGCGTGGGTAATCGCAAGGGCGATTGCGACATTGAACACCCGTATGCTTGGAGCAGTTCGACGGTAAAACGTATCTTGGGGCGGCTCGATTATGCGGGTCACACGGTCAATTTCAAAGTTGCAACGCCGTCGTACAAAAGCAAAAAGCAGGTTGTTAATTCGCCGGAAGACTGGTTGATTTTCCGCGATACACATGAAGCGATTATCACCGAACAACAGTTGGAGCTTGTGCAGAAACTGCGTTCCACCAAACGCAGGACTGATACACTCGGCGAAGCAAATCCGCTCACGGGATTGCTATGGTGCGAAACGTGCGGGGCGAAAATGTACAACCACCGTTGTATGACTACACGCACTCATAAGAAGAACGGCAAGTCGTACACATACACGACCCAAAGGAGTTGGTATGTCTGCTCGACTTACAATAAGACGAGCAGACAGTACGACGAGAAATGTACCGCGCACAGAATTCAGACTGACATTGTTGAGCAGGTTATTCTTGAACTGCTCCGCGATACCAACGGTTATATTCGCGAGCATGAAGATGAGTTCATCGCACTTGTCCGCGAGAAATCGGCGTTGAAAAAAGGCGAAGCGGTTAGGAGTCACAAGAAGAAAATCGCCAAGAAAGGAAAGAGAATTTCTGAACTCGAAAAAATTTACCGCAGTCTTTACGAGGATAAGGCTCTCGGAAAAATTGACGAGTTGCGGTTCAACGAAATGTCATCGGGTTACACGCAAGAGCAGACGGATTTGAAAAATCAAACTGCGGCGATGCAAGCTGAACTCGATTCATTCAACGATGACACCGCCAATGTCAAGAAGTTTATCGAGTTGGTGAAACGATACACCGACTTAAACGAACTCACTCCGGCGATGTTGCACGAATTTATTGACAAGGTAATCGTCCACGAGGGCGAGTGGTCGGAGGAAAGCAATCACAAAATAGGTCGCCCCAATGGAAAGCGTACACAAAAAATCGAAGTGTACTTGAAGTACATCGGCGACTTTAACGTCCCCGACAACCGTACTCCCGAAGAAATCGAAGCTCAGTTTCTTGCAGAAGAACAAGCTAAAGAAGATGAACGGCGCAAACGCAAGCAAGAATATATGCGCGAATACGGTCGGGAATGGCGACGCAGACGAAAGGAAAAAGCAGAAGCTGAAAAGAAAATATCTTGATTGGATACCGCTCACAGTTGAAAGATTGTGAGCGGTTTGCTTTTTGGGTTACGGTAATTCGTCGTAACCTTTTGCTTAGAAACATAATGCCATTGCGTTTCGTTATCCCATCGTTTGCGATATAGATAACTCCTTTTTTTATGAAGTCATCTTTTCAAAGGTGTTCATTTAAATTGAACACCCTGTTACCAAGCTGAAATAAATTTGACTTAAGTCAGCCTTCGCAAAAAGTGAAATGGGTGAGCAATACGCGACCTCATTTATAGATTATTATTTTCAGCTCGGAATCAAAACGTGTTGAGAAAGACGGAGTGTTCTGCAATGAGGAACGGCAAGACTGAAGAAAAAAATGCACGAGTGCAGGCGAGTGTTCACCGCCGGGCGGTTCGCTTGATAAAAGTATAGACGCATGATTGGTGGCGAGTGATACCCCTAATTATATGGCTCTGTGACTGAATTGGGGGCATGACCCAATACCAGTTTCGTCACGGCTAAAGCACATGACAAAACTGTACGCTCACTCCGTTCACTTATTGGGCGCACTGCGGTGCGAGGTATTGCTCCGCAAGTGGGGATTCCCCACGCCCTTTTTTATCATATCACCAGTCTTTACCGTCGGTAATTCCCACAAGATACTGCAAAATCTCAACCCCGCAGAATATTGTAGGTTCGCCTGCCGCTTTGCCTTGCGGGCTGAGCAACGAAGCGTAAAGCGCGTTACCGCATTTACTTATTTGACAGTCGGGTATTTTCACAAGGAATTGGAGAATCTCCACGAAGTCGAAGATTTGCGGTTCATCAGTACCGAGGATTCTTCCTTTAACAGATGAATAACCCTCTTTAGTGACTTTTGTGCATAGTTTACAAGAAGCACAAGGGTCAATCGGAAGTGTCGGTTTATCATTGGGGGGAGTTGTAGGTTTAGCAGTAGTTGTTGCGGGTGCATTTGTCGTCGTTGCGGGTTGAGTCGCAGTTGTAGTCGGTGTTGGTGTTGCGGTTGCAGATGTAGTAGTTGTTAAAGCAGAAGTGGTTGGTGCAGGTGTAGTTGTCGCAATAGTGGTTGTGACGACAGTATGAAGAACACAAGGGTTTACTGTGCAATTTATGTCCAACCCCGTAGCACCACATACAGAACATTTTGTACAATCATCTGCTCCGCGAGTATGTGAATCTAATCTCCATACTGCATACAGCGTAATATCATTATTATCCGTATAAATCGCTCCCGACAAATAATTCGGTGAAGTAGCTACACTGTTTATCGCCCATCCTCGAAACTCATAACAATCTCTTGACGGCATCATACCGCTTAAATATAAAGGAGTATTATGTTCTTTAATTTGAAAATTAGGTTCACCCGTTCCGCCGTTAGCGTTGTAGGTTACAATATATGATTTTTTAACTGTCCACTTTGCATATAATGTCAAATTACCTGTGCGTGTGGTTCCTGTTGACTCTATTGGTGTACCGGAAAAATCTGATGATAAGTACCACCCGTCAAATAATAATCCTGTATTTGAATGGGTTGGTTCGGGTAAATAAGTATTTATTCCGTAGGTGTAATTTGTTTGCGGATTTACAGGATTTATTCCACCATTGAGGTTGTAGGTTATTGTATACGTGGGTATCCATTTAGCGTAAAGTGTCGTGTTATCTTTTATTATATCTGTATTAAAATTCCATAAGTTTTCATAATTTGATTCTTTATACCAACCACCGAAAACATAACTTCCTCTTGTTGGCTCGTCCGGTTCATTTATTATATCGTTAGGAATAGCTTCATCAATAGAATCAACTGTGGAACCGCCTTGTGAATCAAATATAACGGTATAAGTATATTCAACAACATCATACGGACTTAATTGTGAAACCGATTCATATGCCGCTTTTGAGTTTTTCGGTACATATATTGTTGATAAATCATAGCAATTTAAAAAAACATCACTACTAAAATTAGGTGGTGTTGAATTTTTAAAAATCACCGAAGTTAGGCTTTCACAATCGCGAAAAGCTCCTTCGTCTATGCTTTTAGTATTGTCTTCAATTATAATTGTTTTGGCATCAAAAATTATAAAAGTATCAGTATTTCTTCCGATTCTCCAAGCTGTTGTACTTTGGTTAGATTTTATCGTTAATACCCCGTTAAAGAAATGCCAGTCGTACCCATAAAATCCTCGGCATTGATTATTACATTCATCACAATCACAAGGGTCACAAACATAACATTCGCCACAGTTAAAGCAGGTTTCTTCCACAGTGAAGTTATTTAGTATTCCAGTTAAAGCTTTTTTGTATGCCGCTCCCGAATTAATCGGAACAAACACTTCAACATTACCGGTAATACTTGGAAATGCACTTTTATCAAAGTTTGGCGGAACAACTCTTTTGAATGTTATTGATTTAAGCGATGTGCAATTGTTAAACGACTTCTTGTATATATTCGTTACACTGGCACCGACTGTGATTGAACCAAGGTTGCAACCATAAAACGCTTCTTCATCTATATATATAACGCTGTCGGGGATTGTGATTGATGTTAAGCTTGTACAACCGTAAACCATATGGTAGGGTATTCTCGTAACACCGTCTCCGATTGTGATTGATTTAAGCGAGTAGCAATACATAAATATATACCCCCCATTAATCGTAACACCGTCGGGGATTGTGATTGATTCAAGCGAGGAACAACCGTAAAACGCACTGTCGTCTATACTCGTAACGCTGTCGGGTATTGTGATTGTTTCAAGTGAACTGCAATATCGAAACGCCACACTACCTATACTCGTAACGCCGTAGGGGATTGTATAGCTTTCATCTGTTTTACCTTCGGGATAAGAAATAAGGGTTGTTTGATTTTTATTAAACAAAACGCCATTTAATGACGAGTATTCTTTATTTTCAGAATCAACATTTATTTCTGTTAAACTTGTGCAATTTGAAAACGCATATTTGTCTATACTCATAACGCTGTCGGGGATTGTGATTTCAGTCAAGCTTGTGCAACTCTGAAACGCAAAACTGTCTATACTCGTAACACCATTACCAATTGTGATTGAGGTTAAACTTGAGCAAGATGAAAACGCCCAACTGTCTATACTCGTAACACTGTCGGGGATTGTAATTGAGGTTAAACTTGAGCAACCGGAAAACGCATTATAACCTATATTCGTAACACTATCAGGGATGGTGATTTCAGTCAAGCCTGTGCAATTGCGAAACGCATCGTTGCCTATACTCGTAACACTGTCGGGAATTGTGATTTCAGTCAAGCCTGTGCAATTGCGAAACGCATCGTTGCCTATACTCGTAACACTGTCGGGGATTATAACTGAGGTTAAGCTTGTACAATTATTAAACGCATAGTCTGCGATACCTTTTGTATCTGAACGTAATGTTATAGAAGTATTTGCGCGCATATTGCCTTTCCAAATATATGCGACTTTTCCCGCATAAACCACACCGTCATTTTGAGTTTCATACCACTTTGTATGGTGAAACGCATTGCTACCTATGCTCGTAACGCTGTCGGGGATTGTGATTGAGATTAAGCTTGTGCAACCGGAAAACGTCCTCTCACCTATACTTGTAATGCCGTCGGGGATTGTGATTGAGATTAAACTTGTGCAATCTCTAAACGCACTATAACCTATATTCGTAACACTATCAGGGATTGTGATTGAGGTTAAGCTTGAGCAATCGGAAAACGCATTATAACCTATATTCGTAACACTATCAGGGATTGTGATTGAGGTTAAGCTTGTGCAACCGGAAAACGCATAGTTACCTATACTCGTCACGCCAGCGGGTATTGTGATTGAGGTTAAACTTGTGCAATTACTAAACGCATCGTTGCCTATACTCGTAACACTGTCGGGGATTATAACTGAGGTTAAGCTTGTACAATTATTAAACGCATAACTGCTTATACTTGTAACACTGTCGGGGATTATGATAGAGGTTAAGCTTGTGCAAGCGGAAAACGCCAACTCACCTATACTCGTAACGCTGTCGGGGATAGTGATTGAGGTTAAACTTGCGCAATACCGAAACGCAGAATCGCCTATACTCGTAACGCTGTTGGGGAATGTGATTGAGGTTAAACTTTTGCAATGCTGAAACGCAGAATCGCCTATACTCGTAACACCATTGGGGATTATGATAGAGGTTAAGTTTGTGCAATTGTAAAACACAGCCCAACCTATACTCGTAACGCTGTCGGGGATTGTGATTTCGTTTAAGCTTGTGCAATTACTAAACGCCAAGTCTGCGATACCTTTTGTATCTGAACGTAATGTTATAGAAGTATTTGCAAACATAGTTCCTTTCCAAATATATGCAATCTTCCCCGCATAAACCACACCATCAGGTTGAGAATTAAACCAAGCAGTATCGCGAAACGCATCGCGACCTATACTCGTAACGCTGTCGGGGATTGTGATTGATGTTAAGTTTGTGCAATAGTAAAACGCATCATAACCTATACTCATAACGCTGTCGAGGATTGTGATAGAGGTTAAACTTGTGCAATTGTAAAACGCTCTACCGCCTATACCCGTAACGCTCTTACCACCGAGCGTACTCGGAATTGTTACTGCTCTGCCACTGCCACTATATTCAATAATAGTCACCGTACCGTCTTCGTTATCAGAGTATGTATAATTCCCCGAAGTCGCCGCCTTTGCGGGCAAAGCCGCCGTCGGCAACAACGTCAACACCATGCAAAACACAACAAACACCGATATAATCCTATTTTTCGTCCTTTTCATTACCAAATCCTCCCACATATACTATATTTTGACAAAACTGATATAGGGCAATTATATCACAGAGAATTATGAAAGTCAATCGGTTTTCAAAAGAAAAAGAAAACAAAAGAGTTTTTTACACCGTATATCAGCTTGTAGTAATATTGCTTTTAGACTACACTATATATAAAGTAGATTTAGAGGTGCGAGAAACACAACATGGATAAAAAGGATTTGCAAAAAGCGTTCGGTAAAAACTTAAAGAAATACCGATTAAAAGGTAAAAGAAGTCAAGAGCAGATTGCACTTGCGGGGAATACGAGTACAACGCATATAGGCGAATTAGAGCGTGGAGAAAGGTGTCCGTCGCTTGACACTATTTTCAAATTAAGCAAAATACTTAATGTCACTCCGGCGAAACTCCTTGATTTCGATACAAATTTTTATACTGATGAAGAATCATATATGATTGTGATGAATGTTTTAGACCGTATACCCGATAACAATAGGTTAAAACTCGCTCGTATTTTTGAAAGATTTGCCGAGCTTTACGAGGAAGATTTAAAAAAATAACACTATATTTTCTGAACTATACTTATCTATAAAACAGAGGAAGCTGCCCCGACAAATCGTCGGGGCAGCTCTGTATTTTTATAATGAACCTGCTTTAGAGGTGTATAGGCGTATATTCCGCTCCACGACTGCATTTGTAGCGACACATCTGTTTCAAGTCAAGAGAAATTTCAAAAATGATGTTGAGTATAAATTCAAACACGCTGTTCGATTTTAAGCAAAAGGCTGTCCACTCTAAAGGGACAGCCTTTGTGTTTTTGTAGTATTCATGCGGAATTAAGTGACCTGACACGACAATTTGTCGGGTTAGGTGTGACTTTTGTATAATGAGAAAAGAAATTTTTCTACATACTTGACAACACTTCTTTTGGGAAAATTGCGAAGAGCTTAACAAATTAGCTGAACTTAATCGAAGAATAAATGCGGGAACAAACTTGACGAGTTTGCAAAATGATTTCAAGTCGGCTGAGGAAGCTGTTACTCGTGAAGTGAATTTGCTTGAACGAATTAAAGCTGATACAAATCTTCCGAGCAGAATTTATAATGCGGGGTTCAACTACTTTAATTACAGCAATGCAACCGACAAAGAAAAAAGTCTTATGCAAAGTTTTAACGTCACTGTTGAAAATTATAAAGATAGCGAAAATGTTATCGCAGGTTATATAGGGCGAGTTGAAAAATCGCTATCTGCTAATCGGGAAAAGTTGCGTGATGCTTCCGACACGCTTACACTTGCCGAGAAAGTTATGGGCGGAACTCTTGTTCAGTCGCTTATTGACGAGGAAAAGAACCGCAAGCAATCAGATATTGTTTCCAATGGAATCAAATACGCTGACGATTCAAAACAAAATGAAAAAATCGAGGAGGTAATCCGCACAGTCGTGAACGGAATGAAACACTGACACGGCAATTTTTCTTTCAGGCAAGAGCGAAGCGATTCGCTCTATTATTATATCCGACTTTCGGAGGGAAGTCAAGAAAATTTTAAGAATGGCGTATTTCCTATTGACAAAGCCGCAAAACCGCGGTATACTTAAAGATAGCAGAAGTACGCCATAAAAATTATAGCTACTAAAAGGAGGAGCTAAATTATGGCTACTATTCAACAAAGAGGGAACTCTTATTTTATAACCGTTTCATGCGGTTTGGATGTTCGGGGGAAACAGGTTCGCCAAACTAAAACGTGGCGGATTCCCGAAAACATGACAGCTAAACAAGCCGAAAAAGAAGCGCAACGGCAGGCGTTTATGTTTGAAGAATCGGTCAAGCGCGGGCAAATAAACAAGGCGGTTAAATTTGAGGAATTTGCACTCGAATGGTTTAAGGAAGTCGGCGCGTTGAAACTCAAACAACGGACTTTGGCGAACTACCGAAACTACTCAAAGCGAGTGTTCAAGGCGATTGGTCATCAACGTATGGACAGGCTGACTTCGCGTGACGTGCAGAAACTCATCGCCGAAATGAACGAGGGGGCAAGGCTTGATAAGTACAAAAAGGGTAAACTCGCTCCGAAAACCATAAGAAATCACATCGCTTTTATCTCAACCATATTCGAGCATGGAATCCGCATGGGCATTGTTTCGCACAACCCTTGCAAGGCGGTCACACTCCCGAAAGACGAGCGGACGGAGAAAGAAATTTACACACTCGAAGAAATTCAAAAAATCCTTGCTTTGTTGCACCAAGAACCCGATAAGCATTTCGACTTCATCGTGTTTTTCACACTTGCGATTTACTGCGGACACCGCAGGGGCGACGAGTAAGTCAAGCAAAATTCAAAAAATATATCAAAATCAGCGATATGTACAAAAATATCGCTCAAACACTGTAAAAAATATACATATAAAAAGTATGAAAGCAGTCAATCTGCTTCCATACTTTTTGCTGTCATTTCTGTAGTTTTTATGAATACTCATTAAGATACTCTTGCAGTTTTTGCGCTTGGAATCCTTCGGTTTCAGCACATTCTTTAAAGAAACCGCTTAATCTGTCATCGCCTATATGATTTGAATAATCCATAAAATCACGAACTTTTTCTTGACTGGTAACTAATGCCTTTTTCAAACAATCCTGTAAATTATTATCCATTATATTCTCCTTTATTTAATTTTTTCTTTCATTGACTTGCCTTTGTTTTCAGTTTGGGAATTCGTTTTCATATCGGGTAAATCTGTTTTTGATTTATTTCGGTCACTTTTGTTTTTATCTTTATTATTTTTTGCTACTTTTGACATTATTAATCTCCTCGTATTTCTCGTTATCGTTATCTTTATATTATTTATAAACAAAGTGAAATTATACCTCGAATAGAATAATCATCACCGAAAATCTGCATAATAATAAAAATAATTGAAAGGTTTAATTATGCAGAATCAACCTAAGAATGTATTCCCTGCTCAACACCAAGAAACACAGCCCGGTATAGAATCAGCAATGAATCCTGTCCCCGTTTACGATAATCCCGCTTATAAACCTGCGAATAAATTAGAAGGCAAAACTGCTCTGATTACAGGCGGAGATTCGGGAATAGGTAGGGCGGCCGCTCTTGCATACGCTAAAGAGAGAGCGAATGTATCAATCGTGTATCTCAATGAAGACAGCGATGCTAATGAAACGATTGCATTGATTAAAGCAATCGGAGGGAACGCTGTAAAATTCCGTGCTGACTTGAAGAATGAAGATGAAGCCGCAAACGCAGTCAAATTTACTGCTGACAGTTTCGGTGGATTGGATATTCTGATTAACAATGCGGCGGTTCAATACCCTCAAAATAGTATATCGGATATAAGCCGTGAACAGTTTACGCATACCTTTGAAAGCAATATTTTCTCGTACTTTTTTACGACTAAAGCCGCACTTCCGCATTTGAAAGAGGGGAGTGCCATCATCAACACTGCCTCGGTTGTTGCTTTTAAAGGCAACGAAAGGCTGATTGATTATTCCGCAACAAAAGGTGCGATTGTTTCGTTTACGAGGTCAATGGCGATGTCGCTTGTCAAGCAGGGGATAAGAGTTAATGCTGTTGCACCCGGACCGGTGTGGACACCGCTGATTGTTTCGAGCTTTTCCGCAGAGGAAGCGGCGGTATTTGGCTCTGACACACCAATGGGCAGAGCCGCACAACCTTATGAGTTAGCTCCGTTGTATGTATTTTTGGCGAACGATGATTCATCTAATATAACAGGGCAGATATTTCATGTCAATAGCGGTGAAATCGTGTAAAATACAAAGCACAGCCAATTCTCAACAAATCGGCTGTACTTTGACCATTATAATCCGAAAAGCATAATTTGTACAAAAAACAACATACTATTTGTAAATAAATTTTGAGGTGATTAACATGGCAAAAGCCGGTATGAGAAGACCCGACCCCAAAGAACCCCACGGCACGGAAAGCAACCGCAAGACGCATATTCCTAAAAATGATGTAGCTCCTGTTCCCGAATTGCAGGGTAAAGCAAAGAGCGGTAAGGAAAAAGCTAAACCAATTTGAATCAAGTTGAAAGGTACGTTATGGAAAACAAATCCAAGAATAAACAAGATGTCAAACTCAGCACAGAATCGGTAATGACAAATATTCCAATCTACGACAATCCCGTTTTACGAGTGGCAAAGGCAAGCCGAGAGCAAATCATGAATGGCACTATTGACAAACCAATTTCGGCGGTACACAAATCTTACGACACCGACCTCGCAAGAGATAATCTCGAGAACGATATTCCAAATGCGGATTTGCAAGATTTATGAAAATATGGGAACGAAAAACGCTCCCATATTTTTTATTACTTATCACCTAACAGCGAAATTTACAAATTTCCACCGAATCTCAATCTTGTAATTGGGAAATACAAGAATCTTGTCAACAAGAGCGTTCACAATATCTTTCTAAAATAGCATTTATGCGTTGTCCGTCTGCCGCCATTTCAAAGATTTGCTTAACAATCCCTGCGGCATACTCATCTACAATAAGTTTATGACAATCATCGGGGTGCTTCAAATAACCATACGGGGCTTGACCGCCTACAAAGTATCCGTTTTTGATGTTCATTTGAAATGTCGCCCGAACCTTACGGCTTACGTCCAACGCATACGCTTCGCCTGCTCCGATTTTATCATCGGAGTTTGATAAGCGGATATATTTCACCGCTTTGTATTTGATTTGTTCCATGACAAATACTCCTTTAATTTTCGTTAAAACCACTAACTTTCCCGAAAATCAAAAGAGTGTGCGGGTTGCCGTTATTCCTTTTCCGTGTTTGATTATACGGCAACCTGCAGGGAAAGTCAATCTTGTCAATTTGTTTTTTTAGTTTTTATTTTTAATTCATGAAATTTATTAAACATTCGGTAAATGTTGCTCCGTTTTCGGGGTGTTTCTCGGTTACAGCGAATTTGCCGCTTTTATAATGGTAAGGGTCTTTTATT
>Ga0082212_10007166_pt1 | contig 14826 bp, 12 predicted proteins | sample TergutNt197P3_FD_71548 | JGI IMG/M metagenome (GOLD analysis project Ga0082212, IMG submission 71548) | Neocapritermes taracua P3 segment gut microbial communities from Petit-Saut dam, French Guiana - Nt197 P3 | ecosystem: Host-associated > Arthropoda: Insects > Digestive system > Gut ... | reverse complement strand
CCCGTGTCGGAGGGGAGGAATTTGCCCTGATTTGGCATGAAAATGATACCTCCCACATAAGTACAACTATTTCACAGATACAACGAATGATAAAAGAGTTGAACATTCCGCATGAAAAATCGGAAGTCGCGGCGCATATTACCGTCAGCGTTGGAATACATACCGTACGCTCCGGCGCGTCTGATGATATGCACATCCTATATGATTCTGCCGACAAAGCGCTTTACGCCGCGAAAAGAAGCGGACGCAACCGGGTGGTTGTTTACGGCGCGCACCATTGAATAATAAGTAAAAATTAAAAAAATTAATATTTGACACTATCAATTATTAAGTTAATGTGACTCTTTCGTCTGTGTATACAGGATGCGGTTTTATAGAGTGTTTTAAACGAAGGAGGGCTTGTGTCAGCTAATATTATCGAACTTAACGACGGCAATTTTAATTCCGAAATATCCGACGGATTAGTCCTTGTCGATTTCTGGGCGCCGTGGTGCGGGCCTTGCCGCATGCAGACGCCTATTCTTGAACGCCTTGCTTCAGGCGGGAGTATTTCTGCCAAAATTATGAAACTGAATACCGACGAGGCCCCTTCCGTTGCCCAAAGTTTGGGTATACAGGCTATCCCGACGCTTATTTTGTTTCGGGACGGGGTTGAGGTTGACAGGATGGTCGGAGTTCAGACAGAGGATTCGTTGAAGACAAAATTGGCATGATTCTTTTTTAAGGAAGTTTTTTTGAAAATAAATCTTGGCGCAATTAAAGATCGTATTCCTAAAAAGATTATCATGCCTTTGGCATCGGCGTTGCTTTTCGTACTTGTCATGATTATTTTTGTAAGTGTCCTTAAATCGTGCTTTCAGACCAAACATTCTAATAAGATAGACCTTGACCTCATAGAGACTGACGGTACGATCAATCAAAAAAAAATTTTCCAAGAGTTAGAAGATGTTGAAAAAAGGACGCCTTACCGGCGCAAAGACTCATTTTAAAGGTTTATTTATGAAGATAGTTAAATTGGCTGTTCCGGTCGTACTTTTTATAGGATGTTTTTTATTCCTTAACCAGTTTTCGTGCTCTAAAAATCCTCCTCCGCCGTCATTATTTGGTAACACGGACGAATCGCCGCTCAAAAATGAAGTAAAAAACACAAAGGTTTATGAGATTCAAGACACATTTAGAAAGATATTTGATCTGTACAAAGAAAGCACGGTGTTTATCACCACGGAGCAATTGGTCAAGGTGCCGGTGCATCCTTTTTTTAGCGACCCGCAGATACGCGAATTTTTCGGCCGCTCCGGCTCTAAACTACAGAAGCGTACGGGACTCGGCACCGGATTTATTCTTTCGCATGACGGGTATATTTGCACGAATTCCCATGTCGTAGCCGAAATGGACAAAGTCTTTGCCACAATAAACGACAAGGTGTATGACGCGGTCGTGGTCGGCGCGGATCAAAAGACCGATGTGGCCCTCTTGAAAGTAAACGCCGAAGACCTCAAGCCGGTGTATTTTGGAGATTCCGACAAGGTAAATGTCGGCGACTGGGCTATTGCCATAGGCAACCCGTTCGGTCTTGACCGCACCTTTACTGTGGGCGTTGTGAGCGCCGTTGGCAGAAGCGATGTCGATATGATGGGTTCGTCGCATATACAGACAGACGCGTCTATAAATCCGGGCAATTCGGGAGGGCCTCTCATAAATATATACGGCGAGGTTATAGGAATAAACCGCATGATTTATTCACAGAGCGGCGGATACATGGGCATAGGTTTCGCGATACCTATAAATACGGCCCGCGCCATACTCGCGCAGTTGAAAGAGCATAAACAGATAAAGCGCGGGTATCTCGGAGTAAGCATAGTTAACCTTACGGAACGCAGCGCGGCGGAATTGGGCCTGTCTGAGGCAAAGGGCGCCTTTGTCGGAGATGTTGTACCGGACGGTCCTGCCGACATAGGCGGTATCAAGACCGGGGATGTTATACTTGAACTTGACGGTTCTCCGATTAAGACGTATAAGGAACTTTTGAGCGTTATTGAGCAATCGCAGGTAGGGCAGCGCATGAAGGTTACGGTATGGCGAAAACAACAACAGATGAATTTCTTTGTTGTTTTAAAAGAGCGTCCCTGATAATATGCCTGAGTTTTATAAATAGGAGAAAAGTATGGATATATGGCTCAAGAAGGGCTTATTAGCGCTTGGAGCGCTTGTTGCTCTTTATTTGATAATAAGGTTTGTGCTGCCGTTTTTATTTCAGGCGCTTGACATACTGGCTCATATTGCAGGTTGGTTGGTGCTGATTGCGGCGATTCTCATCGCGATCTGGTTTCTTGTCCAAAAATACAGGTAAGCTTTTGTATGGGGAAAATTATTCTTGATTAATATACTTGATTTTAATTAATGTCTCCCACCTTTGGAAAAACGATGAATTTTATGAAAAAGAAAATCCCCCTGGTTACAGCAGAAAAAATATCCCTTATTGCTATTATCGTTTTTGTAGTAATAGGAGGCCTTGTTTCGGGTTACATACACGGCGAGATCAAAAATTACGCGGGCATCGAAAATGTCAGTAAATTTAAGCCGAATGTCCCGACGCGGCTGTATGATGTAAACGGCGAACTTATTGCCGAACTGTATCAGGAAAAAAGGGATATCATACCGTTTGAAAATATTCCGCAAAGCCTGATTAACGCGTTTATCGCTACGGAGGACAATGATTTTTACAACCACTTTGGAATAAATCCGATGTCCATTGTGAGGGCAATGGGCAAAAATGTTATAGCTTCCATAAAGGCAGGAAAACCCAGAGTAGTGCAGGGCGGCTCAACTATCACCCAGCAGTTGGCGAAGCGCATATTTACGCGCAGCGAAAGGACTCTATCCAGAAAAATACAGGAAGCCGTGCTTGCTTTCCAGATTGAAAAAAAGTTTTCCAAAGAAGAAATACTTGAGATGTATTTCAACCAAATAGACCTGGGGCACGGCTGTTACGGAATTTCCGCGGCTGCCGGTTTCTTTTTTAACAAGGATGTAAAACACCTTTTGGTTATAGAGAGTTCGGTGCTGGCCGCTCTGCCTTCAAGGCCGAGCGGTTATTCTCCGTTGCGCGAACCCAGAGCGGCCGCCGAAAGGAACAGAGATACGCTGCAGCGCATGGTCAAAGCCGGCTATCTTAAAAGAGAAGAGTCCGACAAAATGTACAATGACTTTTGGCCGTCTTTCATAGATTCGCTCAAGACCGAATTCCCCACAAAAAATATTTCGTCGGTCAAAAACGACGCGGCGCCGTTTTTTGTGGACTATGTCAGACAGAACCTGATTTCGCTTTTCGGCAAAGAGGTAGTCTATAATGAAGGACTTGCCGTGTATACGACGCTTGATCTGAAACGTCAACTTGTCGCCCAAAAGCACATGGAGGCGGGCATTGCGCGGCAAAACATCGTCTCCGGCAGGGTCAACGCTATATACAATTCATCCATTGACCACAGTCTTTTTTCGGCGTATGGGACGCTCGGCATGATATTCGGACTGCCGGTTCCGGTTTTTCGTAACGATGCCGAAACCGTTTTCAGAAAACGTATTGCCGACGATTATGTTGACGCCATTGATATACTCTCATTGTTTACAGACGCCTCGGATGTAAATAACTCGATACAGTCTTTCCGCGAAGTTATATCGGGAATATCCTCCTCGTTAAGCGTACAGGGCGCTTTAATCGCGATAGAACCTAAAACCGGGTATATAACCAGCATGATAGGCGGTTCTGAATACAGCGTTAATAATCAGTACAACAGAGCGGTGCAGGCGCGCCGGCAGCCGGGTTCCGCGTTTAAGCCGTTCGTTTACGGCTCGGCGGTTGAGGCAAAGCGTATAAGTCCGGCAACGCAGATATTGGACGCGCCTATAATGAACATAGAGGCGTCAGGCGAAGTATGGAGCCCGGGCAATTATGAAGGCGACCATTACGGAATGGTATCGGTACGCAGGGCTTTGGCGGCGTCCATAAATGTTATATCCGTAAGACTGTTCGATATAGTAGGCGCCGGCCCGATAGTTGATTACGCCTCAAAGATGACCAAGGTTCAGGCCTCGCGTTTTTCGGCGAACCCTTCATTGACGCTCGGCACAACCGAACTTACCCCTCTTGAAATGGCCACAGGTTACGCTGTTTACGCCAACGGAGGGCGCGACGTTATTCCTTTCGCGATACGCTATGTTGAAGACAGGAACGGCAATGAAATCCTTAACGTAGAAGAAGAGGTAGGCAGAGTAATCGCTCTTAAAGAGATGAACGGCACTATTCAGGTAATTTCAAAAGAGGTTGATTATGTGATGACATCGCTCATGCAGTCTGTCGTTGACTCGGGAACCGCAAGCGAGGCCATCCGCCACAGGGCAGGATTCAGGAAAAGGGCGGCCGGCAAGACAGGCACTACGCAAAATTGGACCGATGCCTGGTTTTGCGGCTTTACCCCCGATATAACCGCCGTAGTGTGGATCGGTTACGACAAGTCTTTCATGTCGCTTGGCCAGCATCAGGCCGGCGCTTCGGTTGCCGCGCCGATATGGGCTAACTATATGAGAGACATTTATAATATAGGAATGCCCGAAGCGCCTTTCCCGGCGCAGCCTGAGGGCGTCATAAACGCCGGAGGCGATATAATGATTAGGGGGAGCGCCGTAGGTTCTCATGGCGCTACCGAAGGGCCGCATCAAAAGGCAAGGTCTGTCCTTGATATGTATCTTGAAAAAGAGGGACTCAAATAAGAGGTGATTAGCAATGTTTAAAATCGGAGACAATATTGTTTATCCGATGCACGGAGTCGGCAAAATTGATGCAATAGAAAAGAAAACCGTTCTTGGAAAGAGAGCGGAATATTATCTTATAAGCATCGTTAATAACAGCATGAAAGTAATGATTCCCGTGAAAAATTCGGCAAATATAGGCCTTAGGGGAATAATAGCCAAGAAAGATGTGCAGAAAGTGGTAGATATACTCACAAAGGAGAATGTTCCGCAGGAAGAAGACTGGAAAATCAGATACCAGAATAATATAGAAAAAGTCAAAACCGGTTCCATATATGAGGTTTCGGAGGTGGCGAGAGATCTTTACAGGCGCGGCTGCGAAAGGGAACTTTCTATTATGGAAAGAAAACTTTATGAAAACGCTTATCAGCTTATCACAAACGAATTGGCGCTGGTAAAAAAAGTTGATGTAGAAGAGGCCGGCAATTTTGTCTCGGAGGCTCTGTCTCTTCACAAAAAACAGGATAAACCATGATTGTCATTTTCAGGATTGTTTTTTTCTCATCTTCCGTAATTCTTGCCATACTTTACTTTTTAAGCATATCGGTTAAAGCCTCAATTATAGCGGCTGTAATCGTGGCGGCCATCGCGCTGTGCATAATTGTAGTTGTGGAATATATCTCGCATACGGTTTCGGCGAGATTTTTGGTAGCCTCTATTTTGGGACTTCTTCTCGGTTTCGCGTTAGGGCATTTTATGAATCTGGCCTTTGACTCTTTCGCTGTGCCTGTAGTTTCAAAGTACATATATATCGTTAAACCGCTTATATACCACCTGACGGCTTTCGCGTTGATGATGCTGTTTGCCATAAACAACGAAGAAATAGCGTTCCTTGACAGAGTATTCCCCATTAATTTGGAAAACAGCGACAGCGGAGGAACGCTGTATAAAATACTCGATACGAGCGCCATAATAGACGGGCGCATAGCCGACCTGTGCGATACCGGTTTCATTGAGGGAATACTCGTTATTCCCAATTTCGTGCTTCACGAACTTCAAATGATAGCCGACTCGGCTGATTCCATAAAGCGAAACAGAGGGCGGCGCGGCCTTGATATACTTAACAAGATGCAGAAAGACATGTCGGTTAAAGTGAAAATATCGGATATGGATTTTCCCGACATACACGAGGTTGACGCCAAGCTTGTTAAACTCGGCAAAATCATGAACGGGAAGATTATAACCAATGATTTTAATCTCAATAAAGTCGCTGAATTTCAGGGCGTAACCGCCCTTAACATAAACCAGCTTTCTAACGCCCTTAAACCGATAGTTCTTCCGGGCGAGGAGATGTCGGTTAATCTCATAAAAGAGGGCAAGGACCCCAATCAGGCCATAGCCTACCTTGACGACGGCACAATGGTAGTAGTGGAAAACGGCAGGCGAAAACTCAATGAACCGGTCGAGGTAGTTGTAACATCGGTGCTTCAGACCACCGCAGGAAGAATGATTTTTGCCAAACTTAAATAGTTTGACAGCCGGGTGATATTTTCGGCTCTTAGCCGAAACATGCGGGTAAAGCCCGAATGTAAAAAGGAGTTGACGCTTCCTATGGGACAGCTTCCGCTATGGAATAGCGTATATTTGCAATAAAGGGGAACTGCAAATGAACTATGACGAAATAGACGTTGAAAAAGAAATACAAGCCGTCGATGACGCCGTCGAGCGCGGAGCGTTCCGTCCGGCAACAAAACGCGAGTCAATGGCCGTTCGTCTTGCCGCCCTCAGCGCCATCGTCCGTGAAATGCAGGCTAAAGTAGAGAATGACCATGAACTTATAAATGCCTGAAAAAACGACGGCGGGGTCTGTTTTATCCAATCGGTCTGTGCCGAACAGGATGTTCCAATGCCGACGCTTTTTACGACACCACCCCGCCCTTACGGGCACCCCTCCGCAGGCTTAACTTGACCCACAGAATTGTTGACAATCAGACTCACTATGATAAAGTATAACAAGGGCGCTATGAACGGAGAGATCAAAGGCTGGGTATCCAAAGAATTTGGAACGCTCTGTTTGAATTCGAGACGCCTGAAGAGGCGATTTCTTATGACAATGAGCGATTTATCAGAACAACCGGACAAGTCAATTTGGCTGGCTTCAGGAAGCAGGGCTAACGCAAAAGCAGTATACCGGATGCTCTCAAACGAAAAGTTTGACAAAGAAAGCATTCTATCCGCGCATCGGGACGCTGCATATGACCGTAGTAATGAAGATCAAATACTGCTGGCAGTTCAAGATACTATGTCGGTAAACTATAACACGCATACCAAAACCGAAGGGTTAGGCTATAATTGTGAGCAATCGCTTGGAATAAACGTGCATAGCTGTATTTTGCTTACGACTGATGGCGTCCCGGTTGGTATGCCTGCCCAAAGCGTTATTACAAGGGCGGCAAACAATTCCCGAGAAAAGACACATCGTGAGAAACGCTTACGTCCAATTGAAGAAAAAGAGAGTTACCGCTGGTTAGATACCATGCAAACAGTAGTTGCCAATGCCCCTGAGCAATCGCGGTTAGTGCATATTGCCGATCGCGAGGGGGATATTTATGAGTTATATGCATTAGCACAGCGTATTGAAGAAAAATTTGTAATACGTGCGGTACACGATAGGATAGATACTGAAAAAACGCATATAATACAAGAATTACGAGGTTCAACTTTTGCTGGGAAAACAGTTATTACAGTAGGAGCTAATCGAAAGGCTAAAACAAAAGAACGTGAAGTACACTTTGTAGTTCAATATCAACATTTTGAGATTCAAAAACCTCAGATTAGGCAAAAGGAAAGCGACTTTGAGCCGACGCTGAATCTGACATTGATACGCTTGGCAGAAGAATTTCCTCCTGAAGGGGTAGAGCCGATTGAGTGGCTGCTGATGACCAATTTGGAGATTAAACATTCCGCCGACGCCTTGAAAGCTGCCGAATATTACAGGCATCGGTGGAAAATCGAACGGTTTCATTTTGTTCTCAAAAGCGGCTGTGAGATTGAAAAAATCCAACAAAGAAGCGTTGATGGAATAGAACTTTTAATTTTAATGTATTCTATCATTTCAATTCATATTATGCAACTCACTTTTCTGTCTCGTAATGCGCCTCAAATTTCATGTGATTTGATTTTTAGTGAAACTGAATGGAAAACGCTTTATCGCGCGGCGAATCGTACAAAATCGGAACCGGCGAATCCGCCTTCTATGGAAGAAGCCGTACGTCTTGTTGCCAGACTGGGCGGACATGTCGGCTCGAAAAGCGATGGCCCGCCCGGCTTGAAAGTCATTTGGATCGGTTTGAACAAACTTTTTATTCTGGCGGCTTATCGTGATTACATCTGACAATATTTGTGGGTCAAGTTAAGCTCCGCTGGAGGGGAATTTTAATCATCGGCAACCCATTAAATTCCCCTTTATATATATATAAAGTGCCCCCCGTTTGGGGCGATGGCAATCGCCCCGCGCTTGTGTCCGGCGCAGCCGGACTATTTGAGTCGGTTGACTTGGAGAGGAGCCGGAGGTGCGCGCAAAAAAATTTCATCTCCCCCTACCCTCATTCGTTTACATTATATGACGGTAAACAAAAAATACAAGGACAGCCTTTTCAGAAGCATTTTTAACAATAAAGAAAAATTGTTGGAATTATACAACGCAATAGAAGGGACTGATTATCGTGACGCGCAGGCTATTGATATAAACACCCTTGAAGATATTATTTATATCGGCATGAAAAACGACATATCGTTCATAATTGATGATACTTTAGTTCTGATTGAGCATCAATCAACCATAAACGAAAACATGCCTCTGCGGATGGGAATATACCTCTTCCTTATTTGGAGAAAAATAACAAACGCTGACCCTATGGCAAAATACGGCAGGTATTCAAGGGAAATTCCGAATCCTAAACTTATAGTGTTGTATAACGGGAAAGAAGATCACCCCGCGGAAAAGACTTTATGGCTTTACTCGCTATATAAAAAAAAGAACGTTGAGAAAAAAATCGTTGACTTAGAGGTAAAAGTACTGAATATAAATAAGGGACGTAACCCTGAATTGGAGCGCAGAAGCAAGACCTTAGCGGATTACGCAGCCTTTATATCAAAGGTCAGGGAATATGAAAAGAAACAGTCTTTAAATAAAGCCATAGAATCGGCAATTAAATACTGTATAGATAACGACATACTCAAAGAATATTTGCAACAAAACTCATCGGAGGTTAATAGTATGCTGACAACAGAATTCGATTTAGACGAATACAAAGAAGTAATCCGTATGGAAGCATTAGAAGAGGGTATAAAAAAAGGCAAGAACGAAGGAATAGAAGAAGGCAAGGAAGAAGGCAAGGAAGAGGTCCAAAACTATATATTAGACCTTATAGAACAAGGTTTGAGCCGGGAAGAAATTAAAAAGAAAATAGAGGAAATGCCGCGAAAGAATCACGGGCAGCCGTAGTAACCATAGGGCTTCCGTTTTCAATTCACCCATGATTAATACCTTGACTTTTATAAAGTAATTTTTTTTATTTACCTTATGTAACCAAATACAGAAATCCTGGGGGCGCTTTTTATGAAAAAACTAATCTTGCTTGCGCTTATAACGCTGACCGTTTCGGTAAAAATATTTTCGCAACAGTCTGAAAGCGATTTCCAAACTTTAAGCAACGACGCGCAAACGGCTTATGAAAAGGGCTTGTACGCCGACGCGTTCGATCTTTGGAGCAGGACGCTGGCTGTTTCGATTTCGCTTTACGGAGAAAAACATCAGAATACATCGGCATGTTACAGCAATATGGCTCTCGCGCTCAACAGCAACGGAGAATACAACAAAGCTCTGGAATACTATCAAAAGGCTTTGGAACTTGATACCGCGCTTTACGGCAAAAATCACCCCTACGCGGCTATCCGCTATAACAATATCGGGGGAGTATACGAGGACAAGGGCGATTACGGTAAAGCCGACAACTATTACAGCATGGCTTTGGATATACTCCAAAAGGCCTACGGCGAAAAACACCACTATGTAGCCGGCTGTTATAACAATTTCGGCTCCCTCTATGAAAAGAAAGGAGAATATGACCGTTCAATACAATTTCTTGAAAAAGCCTTAAACATAAAATTAGAACTCTTCGGAGAGAAAAATCTTCACACAGCCATAAGCTACAATAACCTCGGCCACCCTTACAAAAGCAAAGGCGATTACAACGCCGCTATGAACTACTACGAAAAAGCCTTAAAGATACGCCTTGAACTGCTTGGAGAAAAACATCCGGTTACAGCCACAAGCTATAACTGTATAGGACAAATTCTTTACTTTAAAGGAGATTATGACGGAGCGCTCGCTAATTATCAAAAAACCCTCAAGATACGCGAAGATATGCTCGGCGAAAAACATCCCGATACCGCCTTGGCCTATAACGATATAGGCTTGGCCCATAACGGGAAAAAAGACCCCGATGCCGCTTTATCGTTTTACAACAAAGCCTTAAAAATACTCACCGACGCTTTCGGCTCTAACCACCCCTATGCGGCGGTTGTATATAACAACATGGGAGCGGCCCAGCAAAATAAAAAAAGCTACAACTCGGCGGAGCAATCCTATAACAACGCTCTGTCCATAAAACTTAAAATTTTGGGAACCAAGCATCCCGACACAGCTCAAAGCTATAACAATCTCGGTACACTATACAGCGACATGGGGCAATCCGCCAAGGCCGTTTCATCATACAGGAAGGCTGTTGATACAATTACCCAAACACAGGCAAGTCAACGAATAGTCCTCTACTCGCAAAATTTGGGCAAGGCGCAATTCGCCGCCAAAAACTACCGCGAAGCCTTCAACGCTTTTAATACCGGCGTAAAAGCCATCGCCGCTGTAAACAGCAAGGATTTTTTTGACCGCAATAAGGCCGTAATTTATTACGCGGCATACTCGGCATACCTTGACAAAAACCAAAGCAGCCTTTTTGACGCAACTGAAAGGGCTGCGGGTGTTCAGTCGCCCGTAACCTTGGCCGACGCGCAAAGATTCTGCGGAACCGAAAATGTCATTGTAAGCTATATGACCCCGGACAAGCCGAACAGCTACTGCCGCCCGCTTGCTATTGCGATAAACGGGACTTCGGCATCGGCCGTCGAGCTTGACGATGACAGCGCGCCGAAAGTCTCCAAGTTGCTCGAAAAATCAATAAGTCCCTCGACAAAACGCGTCATATTTACAAAAGAAGGCGCGGAGGCGGATGTTAAAACAGCCGATGGGGCGCGTCTTTCGGAAAAATACATTGTAGATACGAAGCCGTCCGTTACGGCTGCCGTAAAAAATTAACTATATGAATTAAATGGCAAGGCTGAAATGAATTATAAAGACGAATATAAAAAGAAATTGATGAGCGCCGACGAGGCAATGTCGGTCATATCGTCTGGCGATGTAGTTGACTACGGCCAATTTAACGGCAAACCGGTAGTTTGCGATATAGCGTTAGCCAAACGCGCGGGCGAACTGCGCGACGTAAGCGTTTTCACCGGCGTAAATGTGCTGCCGACGCCTGAGGTTTCGAAATACCCCGAATCCTTTACCTTTGTAGATTGGCATTGGTCAAAGGTAACGAGGTCTATCAAATCGCCCGGCCATCCCTTCTCCGGCCCTATGATGTTTCAAAGGTCTCCCTGGTACATAAGAAATTTCGGAACTGCCTACCGCTCCGTATATTACAACGATGAGGCAAAATCCAAGAATATAAAAGCGACAGCTGTTTTTCAAACCTGTCCTATGGACAAGCACGGCTATTTCAATTTTGGCCCGCAGCCCGCTGTTTCGTCAGCCTTCGTAGAGGCCGACGACGTAATAATAGTAGAAGTAAACAAAAACCAGCCGCGCTGCATAGGCATTGAAAACTCGGTGCACATATCGCAGGTAGACCGCATAGTAGAAGCCCCCGACGACCAAAAACTTCCCGAAAACCTTGCGGCAGCGGCTACAGATGTTGAGCGCAAAATAGCGAATTTCTTAATGCCTTACATTCACGACGGGTGCTGCCTGCAACTCGGCATAGGAGGAATGCCCAACCTCATTGGCGAAATGATAGTCGAATCGGATTTAAAAGACTTGGGCGGGCACACCGAAATGTTCGTTGAGTCGTTCATGAAAATGATACTCGCCGGCAAAATGACCGGCAGAAAAAAATCGGTAGACCGCAACCTTTGCGTATATACTTTCGGACTCGGCTCGCAGGAGATGTACGATTTTATGGATTTGAATCACGCGCTGATGGCCTACCCTGCCAACTATACCAACAGCCATAAAGTCATCGCGCAGCTTGACAATTTTGTAAGCATAAACAACGCCCTTCACATAGATTTATTTTCTCAGGTAAGCGCCGAAAGCCTCGTGGCAAACGGAATAACCCAGCAAATATCGGGAAACGGCGGAATGCTTGATTTTGTCCTCGGCTCGCACGAATCAAAGAACGGCAAGAGTTTCATCGCCATCTCTTCAACATTTACGGATAAAAACGGACAAATGTCCTCGCGCATAGTTCCGGTTCACGAACCCGGAACCATTATTACAACTCCAAGACACGCGGTTGACTATATCGCGACGGAATTCGGAGTCGTAAGGCTTGCCGGATGCCCCACATGGATGAGGGCCGAAAAACTTATAGGTATAGCCCACCCTGATTTCAAGGACGGACTAATAAAAGAAGCCGAACGCATGGGAATATGGAGGCAGAGCAATAAGATATAATCCCAATGAGAGACTATGCGAGCAATACGGACGCCTTTGATTCATTTTCCGCCGAAACCATCCCCGTCATAGACGGCATAATAAAGGCTTTCTACGAATCAAAAATAAAAAACGCAAACCGTCTCTTTATGAAAGAGATATACGCCGATATTTCATCTTATTGTCTGCGCAAAGGGAAACGAATAAGACCCATATTGCTGCTGGCTTCATATAACGGATATAAAAAGAGCGCGAAAACCCGCGATGAGATGAACAAGGCCGCGGCCTCGCTTGAAATGATGCACTCATTTCTTCTGATACAGGACGATATCATAGATCAGTCGGCGACAAGACGCGGCGGAAAGGCTATGCATATAATGACCGCCGATCGCTACAACGCGAGAACGCGCAATAAAAACATAGGCGCCGACATAGCAGTAATAGCGGCGGATGTGCTCTTTTCAAACGCGCTTGAACTTGCGGCAGCCGCCGATATATGCAACAGGGCGCGCCGGCGTTTTTTATCCGTTTTTGCCGATACATACGAAATGACGGCATGGGGACAAATACTCGACATTCTAAACAGCAAGCCGGTATCGCTCTCGGTCAAAGAAAACATTCCGCTCGACATAAGCCTGATGAAGACAGCCTACTATACGGTCTATTACCCTGTACTTATGGGGAATATTTTGGCCACGACCGGAACGCCGTCGGAAAAGGAAGCAATAGAAAAATTCGCCATACCGTTAGGACTTGCCTTTCAAATACGCGACGATATAATCGGCGTGTTCGGCGACGAAAAGGAAACAGGTAAACCCGCTGATTCAGACATAAACGAAAGAAAATTCACGCTGCTCATACATAACACGATTGAAAGGCTCCCCAAAAAAGAACAGGATGAATTTACGCGCCGTTTTCTTTCAACAAAAGCAAGCGATGCCGCATACTTAAAAAAAACAATAACCTCAAGCGGGGCGCTTGAGTTTGCAAAAAGCAAACAAGTCTCGCTCATAGACGAATCGCTCTCGGCATTGGGAAAACTTTCCATATCCAGGGCCTCGCGGTCGATATTCGGCGGCTTTGCCGAAAAGCTCAGGCTGTGAAGACGCTACCGGTTTAAAAATTTTTCTATGGCCTTTTCCGTTTCATCCGCCTCTGACGCGGCTTCTATTACAAGCGGATCATCGCCGGATTTGACGTTTACAAACTCGTAGTCGTCAATTATGGCCGTCCCTTTTTCATCGTCGCGTTCTTTGGAACGCATCATCTTGGCTGCCGACTGCTTTTTCCTTGCCGCATAGTCTCTAAGCTGCGAGGCAAGACCGGTACCTGCCTGCTTTTCGGAATTGAAAAGCAAACGGGTATGTTCCCAAAACTCGTCGCCGCTTTCAATGAAGAATACATCATCGGACAAGATACCCGACTTCCTTGCATATTCCCAGAGGGCGCGTCCCATATAGAGGCGTATATAAAAATCATAGCTTTCAATACCGCTGACGCGGGAACGCTCTGTCATATAATTTTTTCCAAGTTCCGGAATATCCGCGTCCGTATAAATTTTTCTATGCTCTGCCGATTTGAGAATATCCCTTGCCCTTATCATCATATCGATTACCTCGGGCCTAAAAACAGGGTATGCCATTTCGGGCAGACGGGCGCGGGCGGCAAATTTCTTTTCGTTCCTCGCTATCGAATAGATGTTGTTGGCAAGCACCCAGCCCGGAGAGATTTCGTTGCAGCTTAGAGGAATAGCCGGATCGGCCTGAGACGGCGTATTTATAAGCGAGAACGGAAATTCGACGCGCTGCGGCTGGGTGCATACGCCGGTAGCTATTATACTGTACGGCGAGAACATATAGTTCGCGGGAAACTTAACGCTTACCGCAAGCCCGAAAAATACCCCCTCGCCCGCTATCATCTCCTGATCCGGAGCCTTACCCGTATGGTTTGAGCCGACATTGGCTCCGTAGCCTATATTGCCGCGCCCCGAGGGCCAAAGCGAGGCTATTAAAAGCGATTGATGGTGATAGCCTGTAAAAGGGCCTACAAGGGAAGATGTGGCCTCGCCCTCGGCAATCTCCGTATTTGAACCTATGACACAGTTCTTCGCTTTACCGTGACGCGTAACCGAACTGTAAGAGGTAAGAAACGAACTGTCGGCAATGGCCATATCGTTCACGGATGCGCCCTGCTGCAGGCACGAGCTTCTCACAACTGCGCCGGAAGAAATAATCACAGGCGCCGACTCTGATGACAAAATAGCGGAATCTTCAACAAGGGAGGCGCCGTCAATCACCGCGTATTCG
>Ga0082212_10007165_pt1 | contig 14826 bp, 10 predicted proteins | sample TergutNt197P3_FD_71548 | JGI IMG/M metagenome (GOLD analysis project Ga0082212, IMG submission 71548) | Neocapritermes taracua P3 segment gut microbial communities from Petit-Saut dam, French Guiana - Nt197 P3 | ecosystem: Host-associated > Arthropoda: Insects > Digestive system > Gut ... | reverse complement strand
TACCCTTTAGTGAAGTGTTCCATTATAGTGTACCATTCATCAAGGTTGACGAAAATTCATTGCGTATTTTATTGATTTCAAGAGATATTCCGTAACAGTATCTCCCCTGTTTCCTACAACACCCGCCGGAGTGTCTCAAGACGCTTCGGCGGGTGTTTTGTATGCCGTTTAGTGGTCGGGTGCATTTCTTATACAATATTTTCCTACATTTGCGGGTCAAATTAAACATCAGATTCACACATGGAAGTATTAATCGCGGACGGAATCGTAAAGCGTTTTACCAACCATACCGCTTTGGACAACGTCAGTATTCGTGTCCCACGGGGGAGTGTTTTTGGGCTACTGGGACCCAATGGAGCCGGAAAAACCACTTTAATTCGGATTATTAATCAGATAACTGCTCCCGATGGAGGTAGCGTCTCCTTTATGGGGCATCCGCTCTGCGCCGATGATATTTTTAAAATTGGCTACCTGCCCGAAGAGCGTGGGTTATATAAAAAGATGAAGGTGGGCGAGCAGGCGCTCTATTTAGCCAAATTGAAAGGCGTTCCGCATAAGAAAGCGATGCAAGAGTTGAAGCATTGGTTTATCAAATTCGGTATTCAGGCTTGGTGGGACAAAAAAATCGAAGAGTTGTCAAAAGGAATGGCTCAAAAGGTACAATTTATCACCACCATACTCCATAAGCCGCAACTCTTGATTCTCGATGAACCGTTCAGCGGATTTGACCCCGTAAATGTACAACTGATACGAGACGAGATTTTGGCGATGAAAGCAAGCGGCTGTTCCATTATCCTCTCCACCCACAATATGGAATCGGTAGAGGAGTTGTGCGACAACATTGCCCTGATCAACAAGTCTAAGGTAATCCTCGACGGCGAAGTGAACGATGTGCGGCGGCATTATGGCAATAACCGCATAGAAGTAACCTACCGCGCTTCAGAACCATTGCCTTCTTCTATTGCCCTCCCTTCTGTTGACGTTGTTTCTCTCAATGAGTGTAAGAATGGTTTTTCCATAGTGCTTGACCTTCCCTCCGGCGCCTCCGTAAACAGTGTATTGACGTTCTTAATGCCCAAAGTTGATATAGTGAGTGTGCATCCGTTGATTCCAAGAATGAATGAGATATTTATCAAATTAGTTACAGCAAAGTCATGAACATTCAAAAGATAAAAATTGTAATAGGCAGGGAGTTCCTTACCCGCGTCAAAAAGAGGTCGTTTATTTTTACTACCCTGCTGATTCCTCTGATGCTTGCGGGTATGATGATGCTCTATGTCTGGCTGTTTACCCTAAATGACGAGGGGCAGAAGGAGATTGTGGTGATTGACAAAACAGGGTTGATCTCCCCTTTCTTCTCCAACACAGAAGAGTTGTTCTTTCGTTTTCAGCCCCAAGAGGAGCCGGCGGACTATAGGGAGCATTTTGATGAACAAAAGATATATGCGGTTGTCCATATCGACGCTTCGATGCTTGAGGAGCAACGCCCCAGGGTGATGATTTACTCTACCAAACAGGTCAATCCCGATATTCAGCGCAATATCCGAACGGTGGTGGAGAAGGCGGTACAGGAAGAGCGAATCAAAAAGTACAATATCGACAATCTGGAGGAGATACTTCAAGATATTCGCGTGAATGCACAGGTGCGCACGATGGTTTGGAGCAGCAGCGGGGAGGAGAAGGAGTCGGAAGTGGGGATATATATGATTATTTCTATGGTATTTGGGTTGATTATCTATATGTTTATCTTTATGTTCGGCAGTTTGGTCATGCGCGGGGTGATGGAAGAGAAGAGCAGCAGAATTGTGGAGGTGATTATCTCCTCTGTCAAACCCATTGAGTTGATGATGGGTAAGATTATTGGCATCGCTTGTGTTGCCCTCCTGCAGTTTGCTATCTGGATATCATTGACTGTGAGTATTATTACCATTGCTGAGGCGTTCTTGGGGGGGGGTATGCCCGGCCAAATGCCCGTGGGCGCCGGACAGGTAGCGAATATGACCCAGGAGATGGGGCAGTCGGGCGTGAATACGATTTTTGATACCCTGTCGTTGATTAACTTCCCCTTGGTGATTGCCGCCCTGGTATGTTACTTTTTGCTGGGTTATCTCCTCTATGCCTCTATGTTTGCGGCAATTGGTGCGGCAGGAGACAGTGAGAGCGATATGCAGCAATTAACCCTGCCGGTAACTTTGCCGTTGATATTGGGCATGATGATGATGATGCACACTTTTCAACATCCCGACAGCGCCCTCTCTTTCTGGGGTTCGATGATTCCCTTTACCTCTCCCATGATTATGATGGCGCGTATTTCGTTTGGCGTTCCCGGATGGCAGTTGGTGCTCTCGCTCCTCATCTTGGTATCTACGTTTGTCGGCATTGCCTATTTTGCCGCCAAAATCTATCGGGTAGGCATTCTTATGTATGGGAAAAAAGTGTCGTGGAAAGAGTTGTGGAAATGGATGCGCTACAAAAATTGATGACATGAAAACCTTCCGCCTTTCGACCGACCCCTTTCGACCGCCTGCTTCAGCCTGTTGCACGATATGTCCCTCCTCCTTGGCGCTTTCCTCTTTTTTTCTCTTCCTTTTCCTCTCTTTTCCCCTGTTGGGACAGGAGCAGAAGCAGCGTTTTCAGTTCTCCATGGTGCGGATTGACTCCGTATATGACCATGCACTACCCTCCAAAGTATCTCATTTGATGGAGTATTATAGACCTGAGATGGAACTGCGAATGATGACGGTGGTGGGCTGTGCCCCCAGAGAGATGCGTGCCTTTCGCCCCGAAAGCCCTCTCTCTAACTTTGCCGTTGATGCGTTGTTGTCTGTCGCTCAAAAGTATATTCAGGAGCCGGTCGATTTCTCCCTCACTAATTTTGGCGGGTTGCGTGCCTCCATTCCTGAAGGCGAAGTGCGGCTCTACGATATCTATGCCGTTTTTCCCTTTGAAAATGCTTTGGTACTCATTGAATTGGAAGGGAAGGATGTTTGGGAACTCTTCAGCAACTTTGCCCAACGAAACCGCGTGGAAGCGGTGGGGAACGTAAAGGTGGCGGTGGAAAACGGAAAGGTCGTTCAATTGACGATTGCAGGAAAACCTTTTGACCCCAACAGGCGGTACAGATTGGCTACCATTGACTTTCTGTTGGGCGGCGGCGATAGTGTTGCGGCGCTGAAAAACGCGGTGTCGGTACTTGATACGGGAATAATGATTCGGGATGTGGTGGTGGAGTATATTTCGATGCTTAAGAGCGAAGGGAAAGAGATAGCGGCGTCTGTGGATGGGCGTATTACGATTGAAGATGATGTGGAACGGAGAGATGAATGATGAAGTTGTTTGAATGTATGAAGAAATTTTTTATCATAGTTTCGGCGATTTTCTGGACGCTTGTGGCGGGAGCGCAAGATTTGGTGCTCCTCCACACCAACGATACGCATAGCCAGATGGATCCACAGACGAGCGGGCAAAGCGCCGGATGGGGGGGCGTGGAGCGGCGTGCGGTGTACATAGCCCAAATGCGACGGGAGTTTCCCCAAAAAGTGATTGTATTGGATGCGGGCGATTACAATCAGGGGACGCCCTACTTCAACCTCTTTGGGGGGAAAATGGAGGTGGAGATGATGAACAGTATGGGGTACGACGCTGCCGCCCTGGGTAATCATGAGTTTGACAACGGACAACAAGATTTGGTCAAAAGACTGAAGGGCGCCAAGTACGCCACCCTTTGCGCCAACTACTCATTCAAGAACACCCCTTTGAAACGCCACATCAAACCCTACGTCATCATCAAGCGCAACGGATACAAGGTGGGCGTCATTGGCGTTACGGTAACGTTGCGGGGCGTAGTGGCTGCATCCGCCATCGAGAACCTTGAATTTCAAAATCCCGTACCTGTCGTCAATGCATTGGCAGAGACGTTAAAAACGAAGAAAAAGTGCGACCTTGTGATTTGCCTCAGCCATTTAGGCTATGACGGAGGCTCTCCTGCCCGCCCCTCAGACATCTATTTAGCCGAGCACACCCGCAACATCGACCTTATTGTCGGGGGGCACTCCCATACCCTTTTGACGCAGCCCGATGTGCGCAAAAATTTAGACGGCAAAGAGGTGCCCATTGTGCAAGCCGACTCCCGCGGGTCATATGTAGGACGTGTGGATGTATATTTTGACTAAGAGAGGCAATTTCCCGTATTTATACTGGTGCGTATTGTTTTTTTTTCGATAGTTTTGCACTGTTATTCAGAAACAGTTTTTTATTATCTTGAGTATGAAAAAAATACGTATTGGATTGATGATAACAAAGATTTTTTTCAGTAAGTTTACAGTAATTTGCTTTTCTCTTTGTCTGTTGTTTGTGCCGGTTGCGCTTCATGCTGACGACGATGCAGGCTATTCGTTTAGCAAGTATCATATTGATATACAGGTGAATGAAAACAACTCATTCCACATATCCGAGCACTATACCGTGCAATACCATATTCGCAAACATGGAATTATTCGGGAGATCCCCATGCGAAACAGAGTTATGCGGGAAGATGGTACAGAATCGCGAACCCGTGCAACCATCAGCGATATTCGTGTGGATGGAGATAAATGTAGCGTCTCAACGGAAGCAGGAAGCAGAATCATTCAAATTGGCGATCCTGATATGACGGTTCTTGGAGAGAAAGCGTATGTGATCTCCTATCTGTACAACATGGGAAAAGACAAAGGTAAGGGGTTTGATGAGTTCTATTTTAACCTCATTGGATCGGAGTGGGACACCTCTTTTGACAACATTACCTTTACCATAACCATGCCCAAAGCGTTTGATAGCGCCAAGTTGGGGTTTTCAAGCGGTCTATTGGATGCTTCTGATAATGAAAAGATTAGTTATAGCGTTGACGGAAATGTAATTACAGGGAGTTATCGTGGTATTTTGCAGGCAGAAGAAGCCATCACCATACGGTTGGAACTTCCCGAAGGATATTTTGAGGCGGTCCCCATCCGACTCGATACCATGGCGCAACTCTCCTTGGTTTTGCCCATCGTTTTTGTGATGATCGCTTTTGGGCTGTGGTTTGTCTATGGCAGAGATGATCACGTGTTTGAATTTGTAGATTTTTATCCTCCAAAAGGATATAACAGCGCCGAAGTGGCTTTTATATACAAAGGCGCTGCTGAGGATCAGGATGTGGTTTCGTTGTTGATCTATTTGGCAAACAAAGGATATATCTCCATTACCGATACTGAAGAAAAGGTGCTCTTTGCGTCAGTGGATGGATATATGATTACAAAACTAAAAGAGTATGATGGAGATAACCCCAATGAGCGGATTTTCCTTAACGGATTGTTTCAAAGCAAATCAGGAGATACAAAACAGCAAATCAGGGCAGAAGATTTAAAAAACAATTTTTACCGAACAATCAACACCATTACCGCAAATATCAACAAAAAAGAGAATCGAGAAACCATCTTTGAAAAAGATTCCTTAAATAAAAGAGTCTATCTGATTATCATGGGTGTTGTTACATTTTTACTGATTACCGTTCGCCCCATCATCGACTACTATGGAGACTTTTCCATGTTATTTGTCCTCATTTTCCCGGCAGCCGGGTTTACCCTGCTTTTCTTGGGATTGTTCACCAAGGCGCTAAATACCGTAACTGTGAATGGACAGCCGGCAAAATCTCCACGAGCAGGGCTCTACTTTGGCCTCTTTTTTGGACTTTTATTTGGGGGGATACCGTTTGTTGCCTTGGTGCTTCCCGCACTTTTATTAAACACGGTCTATTGGGTAACTTTTGTGGTAGGTATGATCTGCTTTGCCCTCTTGTTCCCCATTGATAAATACATGAAAAAGAGGACACTTCTTGGAAATGAACTGCTGGGAAAAATTAAAGGATTCAGGAGTTTTCTTGTTACTGCCGAAAAGCATAAACTCGAATCGTTGGTGATGCAAAACCCCGAATATTTCTACAATATTTTGCCTTTTACCTACGTTCTGGGGGTATCGGATAAATGGATCAAAAAGTTTGAAGCCATTACCCTAAGCCCACCGGAATGGTATGTGGGAAAGAGGAGTTTTAACACAGTTGCTTTTGGTAGTTTTGTCAATTCAACGATGAAATCTGCTACCACGGCAATGAGATCAACTCCGGCGGGATCGAGCGGATCGGGAGGAGGAAGATCGGGACGGGGATCCGGTGGCGGCGGGGGAAGAAGTTGGTAGTTGGTAGTTCAATAGTTTTATAGATAGATAAAAACAAATATAAATATTAATATTAATTCCTAAAATTACAATTATGGTAAATGTATCGCAATTGCTGAACAAGGTAATGTCAGCTACACAAACGGGAGGAGCAAGCACAGGATCTCCATTGGGGTCATCACTCAATTCATCACTCCGTTCATCACTCAATTCATCACTCAATTCATCACTCCGTTCCTCTCTCGGTTCCTCGCTTGGCTCCTCGCTCGGCGGCCTTCTTTCCAATAAGAGCGCGACTACGGGAGTACTTGCCGGAGTTGGCGGGGCGGGACTTATGGGCGCTCTGAGTGGCAAAAACAGTTCGCTACGCACTGTTGCCGGTGTGGGAGGGGCGGCTGCTCTGGGAACCCTTGCCTACCAAGCGTATCGCAAGTGGCAAGAAAAGAAAGATCCTTCTGCTCTTCAAAACAAACCCCAAACATCTCCTCAATCTCAAACACTCGACTTTGGATCTTTCCCTCAAGCAACTCAAGAGGATCAAGAAGCGAAGAGCCGCATGATTTTAAAAGCGATGGTGGCGGCGGCTAAAGCAGACGGTCAATTTGACGAAAGCGAAAAGAGGGTCATCTTAGAGGAGACCCAAAAAGCGGGAGATGTTGAAACCACCGCCTGGGTGCAACAAGAAATTAACAAACCTCTTGACATAGATGAGATTGCTCTTATGGCAACCTCCCCCGAAGTGGCTTCGGAGATCTATCTTGCAAGCATGCTCGTTATTCAGGAACCTAACCATTTGGAGGTCCAATATCTTGACTTACTCTCCTCCAAAATGAGGTTAGATCCTGATTTGAGAAAAGAGATTGAGCAGCAATTGGCGGCGTAGCATGGAGGTAATTTGATTTTTTGATCGCTTTGAAAACATTTTTTTTACACACCCGGATCGATTCTTTGGAGTTACTCGCCCTCTTTTTGCCCCTCCTTTTTCTTTTCATCGTCTTAGGAGTTTGGCTATACGATAGAGAAAAACGCCCACAAAAGAGCGTAGTGCCTTTCCCACCCAAAGGAGGAAACAGCCTTGAATCCGGTTTTCTCATGCAAGGCATTGCACAGTACAGAAACGTTGCCTCGCTCCTTCTTGATTTGGCAGTCAATGGCTATCTTACTATCAAAGTGGTACAGGAAAAGCTTGGATTCATAACCTTTACCAATTATACTATCCATAGAATCAAAGAGTATGACGGAGAGAATCCCTCAGAAAGGTTGTTTTTAAACGGCTTATTTAGAAGCGCCGAAGGGAATACTCGCTTAGAGGTTAAAATGAGCGAACTCGACGGAAAATTCTATCAAATCTCCAATGAAATTATCAAAAACATGAATCAGAAAGAGAATCGTGAGACACTCTTTAAAAAGGGATCATTGTATCTAAAAATTCCAATTTTTATCCTTATCCTCATCTCGTTTGTTGCCATAACAGCCATACCGATGTTTCTGTATGGAGACCCTTCGAATTTGATTCCTGTTTTTTTTCTCTCTATCTTTGGTATCATCTTCGTAGTAGTTGCTTCCTTTTCTACATCCGGTTCTTCATCTATTTTTGGTTCGCTATTTCCCTATCTATTTGGGCTCTTTTTTGTGGTGGGTCCGGTGCTTGGTTTTGTGCTTCCCACTCTTTTGGACAACCCTATCTCTTTGATAGTTTATGTTATAGGAACTCTATCCATTGTGGCTATGTTTTTCCTTAACAAAACCATGCCCAAGAGAACGCCTTTGGGGAACGAATTGTTGGGAAAGGCAAAAGGATTGAAACATTTTTTAGTAACTGCTGAAAAAGAAGAAATTGAGGCGTTATTGAAACAACGTCCAAACTATTTCTACGCTCTTTTGCCCTACTCCTACTCACTTGGCGTATTTCAAAAGTGGATGTCAAAGGGCGTATCGCTACATATTCCTCCGCCCAATTGGTTTGAGGCAGCTGGCGAAATGAGTCCGGATTTATTTGCCGGAATGATGAACAAAATGCTGAAAAAGGCATTGACCGCAATATCGTTCATTCCCAAAAAGAGTGGGCGAAGGCGCTAAGAAAAAAAAGACAATTATGGTAAATATCTCGCAAGTGTCGCTTCAACTCACCATCAATGCGGATGGGGTGTTGGAAAGAGCCAAACTCGTGAACAAAGCAGGGCACCCTCAATTTGTGCGTGGCGTTGGAGAGCGGCAGTTTTGTAACAACAGTTTGCTCACAGAAGTAACGATCCCTGATGGCACAACCGCTATTGGAGATCATGCCTTTTCCGGTTGTGACTGGCTTGAGGGTATTGTAATTCCCTGCAGCGTGACCACCATTGGAACCGGCGCGTTTTACGACTGTTACTCACTCAAGGCTGTAACGCTGCCCAAAAGCGTTACTGCCATTCCTGATGATTTATTTACCGATTGCAACCAATTGGAACGTGTTACCATATTGGGCAATATTACGCGCATCGGCTGTAGGGCTTTTGCATGGTGTGAATCGCTTGCCAAGATTACCCTGCCAAAGAGCGTAACCACAATAGGCGACAGAGCGTTTTACGGATGTTCTTCGCTAATGGAGATAACCCTACCGGAGGACATATCCTCTATGGGAGAAGAGGTGTTTGCGCACTGCCCTTCCTCTATGGTACTACATGGCAACTAACGACTAATTACATAAAACTAAATATAACGAATTAAAGATGAAAAACAGAAAAACATTATGTAAAAGAGTGGCGCTCGCACTGCTGCTCTCCCTTGTTGCCCATTTGTCTTTTGCACAAAATGAACAATATGTGCGCATCAGCATCAAAGGGACAAACGTAAACCTGCGACCACAACCCTACTCTTCGGGGCGCATCCTTACCCAAATGAATACGGGAGATATTTTTATTGCCGAAAAAGAGAGGGTTCGCCAAAACTTCAACAATTCGGAGTGGTACAAAATTGTGCTTGCCGTTGACTCCAAGAGCAATTCGGTGTGCCCGCTTTCGGAAAAAGATGCGCGCCTGTTTGCCAATATTGCCTTTGTGCATACCGACTTTGCCACTGCCTCTCCCCTTGCTCCCGGCGATATGGCGGGAATCAGAACCTCTCATCTTTTTGATGATCACTCGGTGTCAACCATTTCCGGTACGTGGAGTTACCTCTTTTCTACCACCGGTTCAGAAGGGGCCTATACCTACTTTTCGGAGTTGGACAATGCCGATACCCCACGAATGGAGGTTGCAAAAGACAACTCCGTCCGATACACTTTTTACGAAAAAACCTCAAAAGGGGAAGTGCGTCATATCGATTATAATGCCTTCTCCTTTGTAAACATCACCGAGCAATCAGAAGGAAATGAGGTTAAAGTAGCCAGTCAAGGATACTTCCAATACCTTCCCAACAACCGATTGTTGCGGCACGTTCTCCCCGGCAACTCAGACGCTTTTACCTACCACTACTATGCCTTGGAAACAACCGACAACCTTGCTTCCGCAGCCCTTAAAACCTTTCAATCGGTGCTCAAAAACGAAACCATCTTTTTGAGCGCCGACAACATGAAATACTACAGGCTCAACCAATTTAACTACTTTGGATCGACAGAGAGTCAGCCAGTTAAAGTAAATCGTTTTGCCATAGTGGATATGGACAACAACGGCATACCCGAAGTGGTTTTGGAGTTGACCAACGGCTACGACGGCGCTTTTGAAGTGCTTAGGTACAACGACTACGGAGTTACGGGTTTTTACTTTGATTACCGGGCAATGCTCGGTCTATCGCAAAACGGAACCTTCAGAGGTTCAGGCGGAGCCGACGATTGCAGTTACCATCGTTTATCCTTTCCCCAAAAAGATGTGTTTGAGAAGGAGACTCTTGCCTATTCAAAATCGGGTCAAGACAATAGAGGAAACCCTACCATCTCCTACTTTATTGGGGAGACCAAAGTAACAGAAGAGGTGTTCAACGCTTTTGAAGAGAGCCTGACAAACAACAACGTAGTTTGGTACGACTTTACGGAGGCAAATATCGAAAAAGCGTTCTCCAACCAAACCATTAGAGTCTCCACAGCCCGCCAATTTCTTGAAGCGCTTGGATCTAACCGCACCATTGTGATGGCTCAGGGCGAATATCTTTTGTCGGACTATGACCCATACGCCGTGGAAGGAGTAATTAAGGAACATGCCAACCTGAAACAGGGCGTTTATTGGAAAGCAGAAAGTGATGGCGGTGAACTGCAAATAAACGCTATCCACAACTTAACCATAAAGAGCGAGGAGGGCGCTCAAGCCCACATTGTGGTTGATCCGCGTTACGCATACGTGCTCAACTTTACTGATTGTAGTAATATTGTGATAGACGGCATCAAAGCGGGACACTCAAAAGGAGGATATTGTTCGGGCGGGGTGTTTGGTTTTTATGACTCATCCAAAATAACCATCTCTAACACAAATATGTACGGTTGTGGAATGGAGGGGCTACACCTTTCACGCGTCTCCGATATCAATGTAAGCGGGTCAAAGATATACGAATGTACCTACCAGATAATGTCCGTTTTCAACAGTAAAAACGTACTGTTTGACCACTGCACATTTTGCAACAATCAGGAATTTGATATGGTCGAAGTTCAAAACGTCCAAAATATGTCGTTTACGAACTGCGCTTTTAGCGAAAACATAGGGAGTTCAATGTTTGTTGTTCGCGGAACGCCTATTACCGTCAGCCGATCTACCTTTACCAACAACAAAATCGCCAACCTCATTCAGCAAAGCCCCAACGTAAACTTTACCAACTGCTCATTTGATTAGAACAACACGCATAACTCTTTTTTCATTTCTCTATATATTTGCCTTGTATATACTCAGAAACTGTTTCTCAAAAGTCAAACATGCAAAGGGTCGTTTTTTTTCATCGCATACCGCTTCTTTTTCTGCTGTTTGCTGCGTGGCAGACGCAGGCGCAGGAACAGGAGATGGAGCATTTGTATGCCGTTTTTTCTGCTTCGCGGGGACAGGGGCGAATTGACGCTGCCAATCAAATTGTGCAATACTGTTACGAAAAAGAGCATATTGACACTCTGATTACGCTAAAAACAACCGATGATGAAGGATTTATCTGTGTAACCGTTCATGATGCCATGGGCGGGTATTTCATGTATGAACATAATGATTACGAAAAAAGTATTGAATTTTTAAAGTTGTCGCTCGTTTATTATCAAACTGCCGGAAATGCTGCGTTAGTTAATCTGCAAAAAAACAATATCGGCGCAAATTACGCGCGAATGGGCGATTACGAAATTGCGGCGGTGTATAAAATGGAGTGTTACGAATGGGAAAAAAGCACGGGCGACATGATTGCATTGAGCAGCACGCTCAACGACCTTGGCGTAATATACAGCCAGTGGAAGAAACCTGACATGGCTATCCGTTTTTTTGAAGAAGCCGAAAGGGTGGAGCGTCCGCTCAATCGTCCGTTATACTACGCCAATCGTTTAGCGCAGTTGGCGCGTGAATACTCAACTATTGACGCGCCAAAAGCGTTACACTTGATCAGAGACGCGCTGGAGTACGACGAAAAAATTGAGTCGCCGACGCAGAAAGAAGAGCGCATAGCCGTTCACACCTGCACTATGGGCGATATTTACTGTGAATTGAACAATTTTTCGGATGCAGCCAACTGCTATCAAAGAGCGCACGCTTATTTTGAAAAGCAGGCAAAACCATACTATGCGGCGAGCACGCTCTTTTTACTGGGGCGGCTGCAAGTGAAAGCCAACCGCTACGGCGAAGCCATCTCAACGCTTCAACAGTGTGAAAAAATAGCGGAGAAAAACGGTTATTTGCGTATTCAGTTAGACGCCAGCCTTTTATTGAGCGAAGCGTACAGCCGGCTCGAACCCAATTCCATGTCGTATGTTTACCATAAAAGGTACAGCAGCATCAAAGACAGCATTTTCAGAGAAACCACCCAGCAACAGATCAACGAATTTCAGGTAAAGTACGAAACCGCCGAAAAACAACTCGAAATTGAGCGGCAGCAGGCAAAAGCCGAAAAACACAAACTCCTTGCAGTAGTATTGTTAGCCATTGCCGTTTTGATGACGGCTCTTGCCGTTGTTTTGATGGAAAGTTACCGTAAAATACGCAGGAAAAACATTGCCATCACCCGTCAGATTTTGGAAAACACACGCATCAGCGCTACCGTTGCGACAACGCCAACGCCGCCGGTCATCAAATCGAAAACGCATGAAAATCCAACGTTTGCAAAAATCGAAAGTTACTTACTCTCTTCCAAACAGTATCTCAACGAAGATTTAGACCGCAACACGCTTGCCCGCCAACTTACTACCAACTATGGCTACGTTGTGGATGCCATTAAGGAGGGTACGGGGATGTCGTTCAACGAATACATCAACTCCATGCGCCTCGTTCATGCCTGTACCCTGCTTTCCGACGCTGGTAACAACGCCGGTATTGAAAACATTGCCTTTGAATGTGGCTTCAAAAACCGCACAACATTTTACCGATGTTTTGCGGCAAAATACGATATGTCGCCAAGAGATTTCCGCAATTTAGTGAAAAAATAACCATCCGTTTCTGAAAATCCAACGTTCTGCCGCGTCTTGCAATGGATTGCGGCATTCTTCATTTTTACACCTGCATCTGTCTTTATTTCAATTTATTGCAAATACGCATCAATTTTCTGCAAATAGGTATCATACTTTTTTTTCTGTCCCATAATTTTGTGTCTTCAAAGCAAAAAAATGCAGAGAAGAGAACTCATAATTCTACATCAAAATGAAAAAAATTCGAGAATGGATTAGCGTTACGGTCGTCAAGTCGCCCCGCCTGATCGTGGTGTTGGGCATATTTGCGGCGAATTTCATTTTTATCGTTCTGGCGGGTCTGCTGATCTCGTGGTTGGCGCCGCCGGAATTGGAAAACAACGGTTTCTGGAGCGTCGTATTCAATACGGTTGCCATGATACTGGGCGTGGGCGGTACCGATACCGTGATAGAAGACGTCGGGCAGGCGGATGTTTTTCTTGTGCTGACCTGCCTGATTACCGTCATTATCGGATTGGTCGTTTTTACCGGTACCATCATCGGATACATGTCCGAAATCATCGCAAATTTCATTGAAAATGCCGACAAAAATACGCGCAGGCTACATATTTCGGATCACATCGTTATCCTGAACTGGAACAACCGCGCCGCCGAAATCATCTACGAGGCGCTTCATAAAGGCACGCGGGAAAAGTTGGTTATCCTTTCGGGAAACGAACGCGAGGAGGTGCTCGAAGATATTGACGAACGAATATCCGATACGCTCGACTCCGAAAAAGGTCTCAAAAACCGGCTGACCATTATCGTTCGCGAAGGTGATTCGGGTTCTGCCAAACAATTGAGCGATATTTCCATAGAATATGCCAAAACTGTGGTTATTCTTTCGGAAAGGGAAAACGTTCGCACGATAAAAACGCTTTTGCAGGTGGCGCAGATTGCATCGGAAGGCGACTCTGTCAAAAATCAGAAGATAGTCGTAGAGGTAGAAGACGACCAGACGCTCGCGTTAGTCGAAACAATCATGGCGCACAAAGCGAAAACCGGCGCGTGCAGTATCGTGCCGGTCCCTGTAAACAGAATACTGGGGCAAATTTTTTCGCAATTTTCCATCATGCCCCAACTCAATACGGTTTACAGCGCGCTCTTTTCCAATCGGGGTGCCGCCTTTTTCAGTCAGCCCTGCAGGGATGTTGAGCAAAAGCCCGACCTATGTCTCTCCGAAGAAGCATTTGTATCGGGCTATTTGAAAAACCATCTCAAAGCCTTGCCACTTACCGTCAAGGCTGACGCCGAGGGCAATCGCTGCTACTACTATATGTCCGACAGTGAAGCGCATATCCGCAGCATCGACCCCGTTCCACAAAACGGCACGCTGCGGGTTTTGCTCCATCCCGATTACGAAATGAAAGCCAGATATGTGCTTATGTTGGGACATAACAGCAAAACCGTCTCCATCATGGAGGGTTTCGACGCTTTCCGCGAAGAGTGGAAGAGGACAGACGGTCAGGAAGCGTTGGAGGTCATCGTGATTGACGACGAGGCGACGCTGGCAAAACAGGAGTATTTCAAAGCGTATCCATGCGTAAAAAAAGTCATCGCGGCGGATATTTTTGAAAAAGACCTCATTTGCAGCGCGATTGACGATTTCATCAGCGCTCATAAGGAAAACGGATGCATCATGATACTGTCGGACGACACGGAAACCGATGAAGATATTGATGCAGATGCGCTGACATACCTTATTTTGGTGCAAGATATTATCAACAGCCGCGCGGCAAACGATCCCGGCTTCGACGCCGGTAGCGTGGAGATGATCGTAGAAATCATCAACCCCAAAAACTACGATATCGTCAGCAATTACAGCGCCAACAACATCGTCATCAGCAACCGTTACATCAGCAAAATCATCATGCAGGTCGGCGAAAAGGACTCGCTGTTCGATTTGTATTACGAAATTCTGACATTCGACGACCCCGGCGAAGATGCTGTGCCCTCCAAAGAACTCTATATCAAAAAAGCGGAAGCGTTTTTCAGCAAAATTCCGCCACCCTGCACCGCCGCCGAACTTATCCGGGCAATCT
>Ga0082212_10007164_pt1 | contig 14828 bp, 19 predicted proteins | sample TergutNt197P3_FD_71548 | JGI IMG/M metagenome (GOLD analysis project Ga0082212, IMG submission 71548) | Neocapritermes taracua P3 segment gut microbial communities from Petit-Saut dam, French Guiana - Nt197 P3 | ecosystem: Host-associated > Arthropoda: Insects > Digestive system > Gut ... | reverse complement strand
TATTCTTGACGGTCACCACAAAATGTTTGCTGCGGCAGAATTAAATAAGCCAATAAATTTGATTTGTTTTTTAGCGACAGAAGAAGGAATATACGAAACAGAAGAGGACATTGAAACACTACTTTCTAGTATATAAAAAAGGCAAAATGGCAGCGCACAACGGGCGGTTTTGCAAGATGGCGGCAGTAACCCCGCAGAAACGGCAGTGCGAACTTGAAAGTTACTACCCCGCAGGAAGTTTAGTGGAAGCCGCCACCTCGCCAAGCCGCCATCACGTTAGCCGCCACCCGGGAGACAGCGTTGTGGAAACGACAGGGTGAAAGTAACTCTAAATTTAGAAAATATTTACAATTTATTAATTTAGAGGTTGCACCCGACACGAATTAGGGAGAAAAAAATGGGAAAATGTCCATCACGAAGAAATTGTACGAGAGTTGATAGAGAACTTCTGATAGCGCACGGTGTGCCGTCTGAAAGATTAGAACATCATTACGGATCCGAAAAGATGAGGTTTGAGCATTGTATGTGCGATGGGAAAGGAACGATACCAGACCAGTGGTTGAATTGTGCGAAGTATAAACCAAAGGAAAAGTCCGACGATCCACCTCCAAAACATTTAAGAAAACAGTTGCTATTCATTAAAGTTTCTGTAATCATTGGTTCAATTGCGGGATTAGTTTTTTTAGTATTAGGATCATCTTGGTTTTATTCAAAAGAAAATCAGACAATTGTGTCTATCATAAGTCCATTAATAGGACTTGCCTTGCCTTCGCTTTTACCAGTTCTTAAATGGACATGGAAAACAGCGAAGAAAATAGTATCTTTCTTTGGCGGTGACGAGGACGATTTAGGGTGTTTTGGGATACTCGTTGCTGCTGTAATAGTTTATTTCAGTTATGCTTTTATTGTTGTATTTGGCATTCCTATAATAGTCACTGTATACAGGTATTTTTCTATTAGACGACAACTGAGAGTGATGATGAATGACAATGAATAATTTAAATAAAAAGAATATGTGGCGAGATAACAGCGGAAATGTAGTTAACAAAAGAATTGGAGATAGAATTATAGATAATGCAGGGAATTGGCTGTATGAGATAAGGGGCGACAGAATTTATGATTCGTCGGGAAATTGGCGATATGAACTTCGAGGCGACCGTGTCTATGACACAGCGGGAAACTGGCGTTACGAATTTAGAGGTGAACGTATTTACGATTCCGCAGGAAATTGGTTAGGTACGGAATATTGACAGCCGACAGACAAAATGGGCGAGCGTCTAACGGGCGGTTTCACGCAAGCGGGGCAGTAACTCCGCAGACAATTTTGTGGGAATTTGCACGTTACTATTCCGCAGCAAGTGCAGTGTCAGCCCCGCCTGCGTCAAGCCGCTGGGACGTTAGGTGTCATGCGGAGACAGCGCAGTGGACAAGAACGTAAAAAATTGAAGAATGTTAAACTTGATAAAATAAATTCTTATGAAAGTGAAGACAATTTTAATTGCACTTATTGTTTTTATCTTCAATAAGTTTGCTCAATCTCAAACGACAGACTGTTTGAAAGATTTTGATTTTTTGGTCAAAAAAATACAAGCAGATTATCCCGGCTATAATAATAAAGTAACAAATGCAAACCACACGGAACTTGCCGTTTTAGAAAAGCAGATTAGACAAAAAATCGTAAATCATCCTGACAGTTGCGGCTATTATTTGAATGAATATACCGATTTTTTCAAAGACTATCATCTTCGTGTTAATCGTATTCGGAAAGAAACCAATCAACAACAACCCGAGATTATGGATGTTTCGACATACGGAAAAAACATACATATCAATGTTGACAGTTTGCGCCAAGCGACAAAGAATACAAAAGAAATAGAAGGGGTTTGGGAAGGATATAGACAAAAGTTTGCTGTAATAAAAGATGAGGAAAAGTATATTGGCATTGTCATAAATAATCGCGGATGGGAAAGCGGACAAGTTTTATATGAGTTTGTTCCTGTTAATGATACGGTTTTTGATGTTGTAAATTTTTCGTTGGTCAAAGACAGGAAAACCTATAAAACAGAAGCCTCATTACATTTGGACGGAAAAATTATTGAAATTCATGATGACACAAGATTTGTCCGTAAGTCTGATTCTGAAATTTTAGACAAAGCGCTTTTATCTTCTTATATCGCTGTATATCCCAATGGTAGAAACACTTATCCTATTGCAATGTATTTGAGTGACAGTACATTTTACATGAGAGTATCAAGTTTTTACAGTAATACGGGAAATGAATTTGTAATACAGCATTGGAACGAAATCATGAAACGACCAAATTTAATCATTGATATAAGGAATAGCGGAGGCGGTCAGGACAATTATTATGAAGAACTTGCGAAAATCATTTACACAAATCCATATGAATCAAAGGGAGTTGAATGGTACGCCTCAAAAGGCAATATTAAACTTTTTGAAGATGCTATGAAAAAGGGAGAAATTCGTGATGGAGAAGAAGGTATGAAATGGACACAAACATTAGTTGAAGCCATGAAGAAAAATGCAGGAGGTTTTGTTACTCATCCGTATAGTGCCAACGATAATACAATAGTTGAGAGAGATACGATTTATCCCATGCCGCGAAATGTTGGGATTATCATAAATGAAGGAAATGCTTCTTCTGCCGAACAGTTTCTATTGGCAGCCCAACAAAGCGAGAAAGTAATTTTATTCGGCAATTGTAATACTGCTGGCGTTTTAGATTATTCAAACATTACCCCAACTTCACTTCCGTCGAATAATTATCAATTATGGTGTCCCATGACACGTTCAAAACGATTACCTGAAAATCCAATTGACAATATTGGGATTGCCCCGGATGTTATTATTCCATTTCCCTCAACGGAGCAACTGTATGACAAATTGGACACTTGGGTTTATTTCGTTAAGAACTATTTAGAACTTGTAAATGAGGATAATAAGAAATAACATAAATGCACGAACACCTAACGGGCGGTTTTGCAAGTCGTATATATTTTACGAGTAACGGAAGGAATAAAATTGTCGAAAACAGAAATTTCAGAATTTCAGTCAAGTATTGATGGAATAAAAGCAGGTACATATTACAATTTAGCCTGTACATACTCTTTGCTTGGTCTGTTTCTAACTTCATAATGTTGAAAATTTTGTTGAAATTAGAGTCAACCTATTTCAGGACGGGACATCCAAAAAACTTGCCCATAACGTTTGGCGGCTTGGCGCAGTGGCGGGCTACATACACTTGCCACGAGCCACGCAACTTGTTATTTATCAATATATTGTCACACGAGGCACACCCGCCATTGTGCCAAACCGCTTGTTGTTGGCAGTGCCTGCCTTCCCACGAACTTTTCCAACAATGGTATTTTTTCGGTCAAGTCCCTGTAATTGTTCAGGAGCGTGCGCCAGCCCGAAGCCAAATAATTGCGTCAGCAATTTTTTGGCTGTGCGGTTGTCAATGTGGTGTTTGTAAGTGGTTTGTGCGTGGAAACACGACATTGACAACTTAGGGAAGGCGACTGCCACTATTCTTTCAATACCTCTTTCTCCACTTTTTTTGAATTAGCTCTTTTCGGTCTTCCACCACGAATATTTTTCGGTATTTCAGAAGCAATTCCATTTTTCATTTCAAATATAGCCACATTAGAACTCTCATTGTATTTTGCTACTATTCTATAACGCAGTGATTTATCCCAATTTGTTGTTGCCCAAATTTCGTGTACCAACGTAACACTTCCAATAAATAAAGAACCATTTTTCGCATACGTTTGTCCTATTATCGGAAATCCATCAAGGTCTTTAATGTCAGTGGGTTCAATAATTAATATGCTTTTGATAGCGTTCCACAAAAGACGAATTCCACTCGGCTTGCCAATGAGCCTAAATGTAGCATTTGACACAAAAATCTTTCCACTTTCCCACAAAATGTCAATATAAGGGCAATCGTTGCCGTAAATCAACTCTAAATCCGAAATATTGCTGTTACGTTCCATTTTCTACCTCCTTTTCGCTTTCGTTTAAGTTAGTATCTAAAGAAACAGAAGATTCAGCAAACAAATCTATTGGCAACACTATTTCCGGTGGCTTCAGAACCTCTTTGTCTGGTGGTTTCGTAACCTTCTCTTCCGGAGGTTTCCTATGTGGTAATTGCGGAATTGTTATTTTCACGAAGCCCTCCGGAACTCCTTCAAAAGTAGTTATGAGTTGTTTTTGACTTTCTTCGTATGATTGTCCGTAGTTTCCCTGCCAATGTTCCGGCATAAACGGAACACGTTTACGGCGTTTCGGGTTATCTTCGCTTGGCTCGGCAAGATGTAAGTAGGCTTCCGCATTGCTAAGGTCAAAAATAAATATCCTCTCGCCTTTGCATGTTTCTAAAGTACCCAATATTTTTACCGTGCTTTCAATGTTCCAGTTCATATCTTTGTAGAGTTGTGCAGTAAAAAGTTTACCTGTAATTGCCCTCGCTACTACTTTCCCGTCCTTATTTATCCTGCTGCATTGTAAAGAATCTTTTTCATCTTCCTCACACGGTTTTACTATCATTAACTTTTTTTCGGGATTTATCAAAATTTGGATAAATCGGCACTCATTCAATTTTCGTATGGCTCGAACATTAAAAACAATTGAACCGTATTTTATAGTAATAGCAGGACAATTTGCTTTTGAAAAGAACTCTCGCCGAACAACTTCGTAACCTTCAAAGTCAAATTTATCTACCTCTCGTTCAATAAATGATATTCTCCCCTCTCTATCGGGTTTTGTAAAAATTCTTTCTTCGGACTTGTTTTCAGATGTTACGTTGTTTGTAAAAAAATCGTTATTCATATTATTAATGGTTAATTTTTTCTAATAAACCAAATTCTGCCAAACTATTTTGGCGAAAATCGGTTAGTTCTATTATATCTCCTGCCAACGACTCTGTCGGTCGGCTCTCTTGTAAAGCTTGCCAAAGTCCATCAATATCAATTTTATGCAAGTCGCAAGCAGTAAAGTTTTCATAATATCCGTCTCCATAACGTTTGGCATATTTATCAGGCAAAATATATCCGTCTTTTTCTTCAGATATTATCCGGGCATCACGCAAATCAAAAAACATAACGCTTTCGCCGTTTTTTGTTCGTTTTGTTCCGTATATGTGGTATTTGTAACCAAGTATAAGCTCTGCGGATTCCAAAGCAACAGGAACAAATGGAGAAAGATTGATAGGCTTTGTAATTAGCACGTTGTTAGTATGGTCTGAAAAATAATTTTCATCTACTGAAGAACGAATGGCGAGAATAGCTTTTACCGGATGAAATAATATCTCCGCCTTTTCCGAACCGAGCGCTTTACGACAAGCCGCATTAAAAATAACCCGACCATTTTTTATAAAACAAGATGGTTTTGTGCGTTCATCAAACAACAAGGCAGAAACTGCATCGTAACTCCTTAAATCAAATATACTTGCTTTGTCGGCAAAAATGTTGATTTCCGTATTTGCATCGTCATCACATACCGAGTGCGATGCTTCCGCATAATCAGTTAGCGTATAACCTTGTACGGCTTTATTTACGATGACAAAACCTTTGAGAATCCCTTCCGGAATGGCTTTTAAACACGGTATTCCGTCAAAACTACTTCGCCGGTTTTTTAGTATTTTAAGTGTAACATCGTAAGCCAATTGCGGTACAATCGGCTCGTGATGTTCATTAACATAATATTGCGGCTTTTCGCCCTCGTTCTTTTTGACTTTATGCGTTTTATAATTCGGGGTTACGGTTTTTCTGGCTCTCAAATCGCCGACATATTTCTCGTTAGATAGCAAATCTTTTACGCCACCTGCCGTCCAATTCGTATTGCCGAGCCGACCTTTGATACCGAGTGTATTCAATGTATCTGCAATTTTTCCGAATGAATACCCCTCAACAGTCATAGCATAGCACAGTCGCACAATTTTTGCTTCATCTTCGTTGATAGCCAAAGGCTTATCACGTCCTTTTTCTTTTGTGTATCCGTAAATTGCAGGCGCATAAAATTTCCCTTGTGCAAAAAGATTATCTACCGCCCAAGTAACGGCTTCGCTTTTTGCACGTGATTCCTCTTGTGCGCACATCCCCAAAACAGTTAACAGTAATTCCCCTGATTTGCCAAACGTTGATGTTCTATCTGCCTCAAAATAAATCTCAACCGGAGGATTGAGCGAGCTTAACATATTTACATAATACAGCAAATCGCCGGTATTTCTTGCAAACCTTGAAATACTTTTAGTGAGAATCAAGTCAATTTTTCCGGCTTTGCAATCATCTATCATTTTCAAAAAGCCTTTTCTTTTCTCTACATTGGTTGCAGAAACTCCATCATCTTCATATATTTCAACAAACTCATATTCTGGATTGCTTTTGATTTGATTTTCAAAATACTCTCTCTGCAAAACAAGCGACCCCTCTTGTTGCGCCGAATCGGTAGAAACGCGCACGTACGCCGCTGCCCGTATTTTGCGCCCGTGCGCAGTTCGCAACACTTCAACCGAAACTGCCGGATAGATGGTTACGTTGCCTTTTTGTTCGGGGGTACCGAAAGAGGGGTTTGTCATTGGTGTGTTAATAAGTTATTCTTTCATAATCTTGCTACTCTGTTACAGGATTTTCGGCATTACTCTTTTTATGTTTTTATTGCTCTATGATTTTTTTAATTTGTTCAATGACTTCTGGAAAATATGAAGTGTTACAATGATGATAAGGGGCACCTGTATCCACCCAATCTAATTTTACATTGTTATTGTCATTTCTAATAATTGTAAATTGAGAAGAAATATTACCTCGCCCCCAAAGAGGATCGGTTCCAAGTTGGGTATGAATATCTATAATACCATCTCCACGATCGTTTCTATCTATTACATTAATGGAGGAACCAATAACACCAATCGTGTGTAATTCAATAGTCTTAATGTTTCCTTTATATTTAATCCATTTATTTCTCAATTCGGATAAAGCATATTTTCCTTTATCATCTGCATACCCACCAAGATCTCGATGCGCTTTACCGCGATGTTGCCCAAATATTTCAAAGATAATTTGAATTCTTGGATCTTTGTCTTCCCATACTAAGGCTGCATAAAAATTGGGCTGATAAGGAGTACTAACAGTAATTATTTTTATATTTTTAACACCCTTGTATGTATCTGCATATTCAACACCATAATTAATACTCGCCAATCCACCCATACTGTGACCAACAAAAACAACATCAGCATTATGACCGTGAAATATTGTAACCATTTTTCTCATTTCTTCTAATTGGTCTGCAAATGATAGATTTCCAGCAGAAAATTCAAGCCTGACAAAAACATTAATCCCTTTATCAATCAAGTTATTTATAACATCTTTTCTGCTTGTAGGTGTATTTATAATGTCTTTTAGGTTTACAATTGGGATTCTTTCTTTATTGCGCATACTTACAGACCCAAAATCAAAATAATTCTCATATTTAACTAAAGATTTTACCGTTTCTTCAAAACATTTTATGCCATCATTAAGACCGTGAGTAAAGAATATTAATTTTCCTTTTGATGCAAAGGGTAGTTCAGGTGGCGGCTGTGTAGGTGGTTGTACTTCCTTACACCCTCCCATATATCTCTGCAAATTCTCTTGTGCAATCTTTTGTTCTTCAACACCGTTGTATTCTGCTTTGGAACTCGTTTTTTTACATACTGCTCCACTATACACAAGCGTTTCGGTGGCTTTGTCGTATGAACAAGGAAGACTTGCCATTTGTCCATTATCTGTAAGCGTTAATGTGCCATTTGTATATTTGTATTTTAACGACATAGCCGTTCCTACCATTGGCATTACCATAGTAAAATTATCGCCGTTAATAATAAATGCCTGCACTACTGTTGCTCTTATTGTACAATCAACAGGTTCATACCGTCCATTAGGTATTCCTTGTGAATAGATGTTGCTTGTTCTGAACAGCGCAAAACATAATATCATTAAATAGATTTTTTTCATCGTAAAATTCTTATCTTTATAAAAATTATGGTAATAGTAAATGGTGCACACACAACAGCAATGCCATATGTGCACCATAATCGGTTACTTTATTTTTTTGTATTGCATTCCTGAATACCACAGTGAACCGTTCTTGAACTCGCAAGGAATAGGAATACCAACTTCTGTAAATATGAATTTTTCATTTTCATACGTGAATTTTGCGGTAACTTCGGTACCAACCATCGGCACTTTCATCGTGAAATTGTTACCGCTAATGGTAATTTCAGGTAGCGCCGCAGCTAATGTTGAGTCCTTAGGTACATAACGACCGTCTAAAGTACTGCTACCGCAAGAGGTTAATACTGTACTTACTATGCCAAAAGCGAGAAGTAAGCAAAAGATTTTTCTAAAAAACTTTTTCATAATAAATTCCCTAATTTGTGTCGGGCGCAACTTTTAAAAATAAGACGGTATTGAAAAAGATGGCATTGCTACCATTGAAGGTAATATAACCGCCTCCAATGCTTTCAGCAACCCAACATAAACAATCACAGCAATCCACGAAATAGCAGAATAGGAATCGGCTTTTTCATTAGCGGGTTTCATCATTGGTTTTAAACCTACGATAAGCAAATAAAATCCGTAAATTCCGAATGGATAGATAAGCCACAAAATTTCAGTCCAAACAAAAAGTATCCCTGCAAAAAATATTGGAGTGTAAGCATAAGCCACAAGTGCAAATGCGCTGTTAAAATTCTTTGTAGAACCAAATTTTACTGACAAAGCATTAATAATCAGAGTTGAAATATAAATACTGCCAAGCAATAGAATTATTTGTAACACAGCATAACGTAAACCCAATTCAACATCATTAACATAGTATCCTTCATAAGAAACGCCAATTAGTCCATAACCAATAAAGATAAATAATACAGGAATTACCATCAAGGGTAATACATAATGAGTTAGTATTTTGGTGTGAGACGTATTTTCTTTTTCAATCGCTATATACTCGGTTTGAGGATTTAAAAGCAGTCGTTTTGCTCTATTTAATAGGTTTTTTATAAAACCTGCGTTGTTATTTAGTTGATTATTGTCCATAATATTAATTTTTATTGTCGTTCGATAAAATCAATTTTATATTGTTTTCCATTATAAGATGTACTGCCTGTACCGTTGGCATTTACGTTTGATGAGAATTTTCTCCATTCTCCGTCATTCCCAAGTATTTGTCCACCAATAATAAGCGGCACATCGCAGCTATTGGTAAATTGCAAATAATTATTCCAATAAGATTTTTTAACTTCTTTGGTTATACAATCATCATATCTTCCTGTTTTAACAATACGAATATCTTTGGTTTTGATAAAGTCTATCTTCCAGTCGTCTTCTTGCCCTAAAACACATATAAGCGTCAAGTCAGCTTCATATTGACTTCCTTGTTCTTTTTGCAAAATCAAATGAACATCAAGTTCATAATCTTCGCCAACTTTTTCTTCTTTTTCGATTTTTATATTTTTGATTTCATTAGCTGCACCAATTTGCCAAGTCCAACGATTTCCAAAATAGCCGCCAGATTGTTCAAGTATTTTTCGCCCAACCAAATTCTGTTTTAGTCTTACCTCATCGGGTTTTTGTGGTTTTATCGTCAAAATTCTTTCATTTATTATTTGTTCATCTAAGATTGGCTGATTAACAGAGCATTGATTAATTGTATTTCTGTAGGCATCTTCAAAAGTTCTTAACTTTTCTTGATTTTTTGCAAATTCTTTTGTTTTTTTCTCTATTTCTTTTTGGAATGCTTTTGGGTTTTTCATCTTTTTTTGATAAGAAGCTAAATCATAAAGGTCATCTGCATTAGTAGGAAATTTTGCTCTTGCTTCTTTAACTTTTTTTTCAACCTCTTGGGCACATTGCTCAAATTGTCTTTTTGAATTGTCTTTCATATCTTGCCATTTTTGACGTGCCTCAGTACGAGTTTTAAAACCGTAGGAGTCGAATTTTTCCAGATATTCTTGATAATTCTGTGCTTCTACATATTTCTTTTGACAATCGCAGAATTGCTCTCCTAATTCTTTTCCTTTCTTTTCAGGCGAGGAACACGCCGCTGATAGGGCGATAATACACACACCCATCATAATAATTGTAATTCTTTTCATTTTTTTATCCCTAATTCGTGTCGGGCGCAACTTCTAAATTAATTTTTGATTTTGTTAAATTTTTGCCTCCACTTTACGGCTATCGGCATCTCCGTATTTTTTTTCAAAACAAGACAAAAAAATAGCGTGGAAGACCTGTCTGAAACCCAGGTTACCACGCCTATTGTATCCAACAAGTCGTTCCACGCCGTACACACGGCATTTCGCGTACTTACTCTTGATACAATAACTCATTAACGAGTCAAAAGTGGTAAATTGGGTTTCAAGAATAGCAGCAATCGCTATTTTATATGTCTTTTTTTGTGCTATGTTGCACTAATTTGTTTCTTTTTATGTCATAATTAAAAAATTTAATTTCTAAATCGGCTGCAAAGATAAAATAAAAATTTTCAAAATGAATTAACTTTTCAGAAAATCATTTTTTTACAATTTTCTCATTCTTGCAAAGGTGGTTTGGGGCGGTTGGTGAAAAGAGGGCTGCTAACTAAAATCTTATCAAAACAAGTCTGAATGTGTTCCGGTATTGCTTAAAATAAGAACTAAATCAGTGTCATTTTGTTTCCAAATCAAAAGCCAATCAGGTTCATTTTTCAGGTCCATTAATGTAAAAAATCTTCCCTTGTTCAATATCAAGCATTGATTGCTCAAAACGAGAAAGTTGCTGAGTTTTTTCTTTTTTTTGGAATAAGTCTAAAGATAAAATAAAATCCAATGCTTTTTGCGCTTGCAGGTTGCGAGCATCGTAATTTAATGTTATTGTTGCCATATTTTTTACATTTTTAATTTTGGGGCAAAACTACGTTTTATTTTTCAATTATGTAATTGGTTGTAAATTTTTAGGGGTAATTCAATTTTTAATATTTATTAATTTCGCTACAAAATTACGGTTTAATTTATCAATATTCCGGTTTGTTCAATTTCATTAAGCATCCCTGCATAATCGCTGTCGCGGGCAATTACATGAGGCTCAATTCTGAAATCAATTTTTCGTTTAAGTTGCCACAAAATAGGCTCGGTATTTAATACACTATAATCTTTATCCAACTGATCAACTACAAGGGCAACATCAATATCGCTGTCTTTATGCGCATTGTTTTTTGCATACGAACCAAAAAGCCAAAACTGGTCAATTGGCATAGGAAACTGCTCCTTTACCAACTGTTTGTATAGCTTTACTTTACCAATAATATTTTCTCTTTCGTCCATTGTTGTAAATCTTGTGTTTTAATAATCATATTTTCACAAACGGTTTTTGTCAATTCTTTCGCCAATTCCTGTTTGTAGTCGGGATAACGTGCTCTAATGTTTAAGGGACTAAGTTGTTCTATAAAGCTCATTTGTTTATCATCAAGCATTTCCATAAAACCTGCTCTATTCACAAGCAACATCAAATCGTGTACAAACGGTGGTGTATCGTTTATTAGATGTTCATACGCAGCCTTGAAAATTTTCTCAATTACCTGATGACACATGAAACCAACATACAAATAACGTCCTGTATTTAGCATGACAGATGCTGTTTCCAAATCGTAGTCAGATAGTTTTATCCAATGTTGTACTTTTTCTTCGGTTGTCATGTTTATTAATTTTGCGGTAAATTTCCAATTTTTTTCGATGTACACAACACATATCGCCAGCCTCTTGCTGCCATTTTCTCAGCAATAAAGTCACTTACAGTTTCGGCATCTCCTGAACAATACCAATCCATGTAGTCTCCTTTAACAAGCATAGAAGCAATCAGCGAGCCGGCTTCACGAAAAGAATATCCACAACTGGTTTTTGTTATATCATCGTCATGAAACCATCTAACATTAGCTAAGGCAGACCATAGTTCGCAACCAAAATCTTCATTTTCTCTTAGATGTTTGGTAAAAAGTTCCCGAAAGTCATCGTCGAATTTTTGCTCGTAATTAATTGTTTTATCTGCCATTTTGTATTTTCAATTTCGCTGCAAAAATATGTTAAATCTTTCAATTTCGCAAATAGAGATAAAAAAAATTGTCCTTTGTTGGGATTTGTCCTATATTGCTAATTCACTGTCCGGCATTGCCAACAACGCCCGGCGGCTTGGGGCAGGCGGGGCTTCCACTGCCGCTCCTGCGGGAGATAAACGTGCAATTCCGCACAATATTGTCTGCGGGGTTACTGCCCCGCTTGCGCCAAACCGCTCGTTAGCGGCAAGCCGTTATATATGTATTTAAATGCAAATTACTCCCCTTATTGCACAAAATTGTGTTCTTGCTTTTCGGTTTTGGTGTGAAGATTTGATATGCTGTTGCTCTTCGCTCAGGGGCTCTTCTCCTCATTTAGTTTTGGGTTGAAGACTTGTACGGCTATAACTATCAAGTTCTATTGTGATGAACGTCCAGCCTCTAACGAGCGGTTTCGCAAGATGCCGGCATTACCATCGTTTGAAAGAAAATACTATTTTCGCCGCCGCTGGCTCGTAGAAAAGATAAGTGTGAAGCCGCCAACACGTTAGGTGCAATTTGGGACAAACAGTAGTATTTTAGAAACGAAAATATAACGAAAATGAAGAGATTTTTAGGATTAACAGTAACAACTTTATTGCTTCTTTTGATGCTAATGAAAGTAAATGGACAGACAATCGTAACAGATTTATACGGTTTCCGGTTAGGACAATATAGAGAGACTGCAACAAACGAATTTGGAAAGCCCTTCCAACAAGACAAATTTGAAGATGATTTTGAATATGAGGTTTTTCTTCTCAAACCTGACACAAGTTTGTATATAGTTTTTGAATATGCTGCGGAGAAGACAGATATAATTTGGTCTATTCAAATTTCAGGAAACAATCCGACAACAGATATTGGCTTTAAAGGATTTAGACTTGGTATTGAGAAAAAACAAGTTGAAAAAATACTGGGAAAACCTGACAGCAAAGATGATCTTGGCGATTATGGAGAAAAATGGACTTATGAAAAGACTAATTATTCAATAGAAATCTCAAAAAGTGGAAAATTATCAAGTGTAAAAATCATGGATACTTATTCAAATGAGACACCTGATGCAAACAAACTGCCTAAATTTGAAAATATTATCAAGTTATTGAGTTCAAGAAACAATGCAGATATTGCACGCATTTTAGATCCCGGAATAGAAATCTATTATAAAGACCAAACATTATTCTTTGGAAAATCATTGAAAACAGAAATAGAAACAGATTATTCAAAAATTTTTCAGACAATTCGGAAAATTAGCAATGGATTAAATAAAATAAACACATCTGATATAAATTCATACGAAGAAAATATGCGTCTTACGTTAGGACAAAACACGAATCATGTGATAAAAATTAAAACAGGAGATATAATAAAAGAAATTGTATTTGAGTATATTAACGGACAATATTTGATATGGGAAATAAATGCACAATAAAAAAAACTGCACCTAACGGGCGGTTTCACGCAAGCGGGGCAGTAACCCCGCAGACAATTTTGTGGAAACTTGTACGTTACTACCCCGCAGCAACGGCAGTGGAAGCCCCGCCTGCGTGAAGCCGCGGGGACGTTAGCGGCAAGCCGTTATATGTGTATTTAAATACAAAATACGCGCTTTTTTGCACAAAATTTAGTTCTTGCTTTTCGGTTTTGGTGTGAAGATTTGATATGCTGTTGCTCTTCGCTCAGGGGCTCTTCTCCTCATTTAGTTTTGGATTGAAGACTTGTACGGCTATAACTATCAAGTTCTATTGTGATGAACGTCCAGCCTCTAACGAGCGGTTTCGCAAGATGCCGGCATTGCCTCGCGTGGAGAAAATATTTTTTTATTTTTGCAGCGTGGCTCGCGTGAGAAATGTGTGAAAGCCGCCACCTCGCGAAGCCGCCAACACGTTAGGCGTCAGCGGTGGACAGCGCAGCGGGCAAGAAAGAGAGAAAAAATTGGAAAAGAAAATTTAAAATGAAATTGTATGTCAAAAAATATGAATAGAACAATAAAATTAATAATACTTTTGAGTGTTTTGATGTTTGCTAATAATTCAAAAGCAAATGATATTAAGACAGATTTAACAAAAATTATTCAATATGTAAATGAGTTCTACGATTGGTATATTTCTGCAATAAAGGAAAGGAATAATTTAGATTATATGCCAAGATTTGTTGAAACTGAAAATGGTATGACTTCCCTTGATTTTTCAAAATATATTGAGAATTTAAGAAAATATAGATTTTCAGATTCATTGATAATTAAAGAGAGAGAAAGTTATTTGAAATGTATTGAGAATCTGAGAACAATTAAATTTTCAGACTTTGGGAAAACAATATTTACAACCATTGATGAGTTCGAAGATGCTTGTTGTGATTTTGGGAATCATTACCGTTGGCTTGGAGGTCAAGAACCATATGCTGGAATGAGAATACAAGATATTCAATTCATTTCAACAGATTCAATCTTAGTTTCAATTGAATATTCTTGGATAAGTTTTGATGAAGAAATAAACGCAGTATATATATATTATGGCGATGGAAATAAATTGATTCTAATAAAACAAAACGACGATTGGTACATAGACAAAGTTGATTCATTTGGTAATTTTTGTACAGAGTGGGTAAAATTTGAAGAATAAAAAATTTAATAAATGGGATACAGCAAATTGACAGAAATGAAACTTGAAAAATGCCGAACGCCTAACGAGCGGTTTGGCGCAAGCGGG
>Ga0082212_10007163_pt1 | contig 14829 bp, 8 predicted proteins | sample TergutNt197P3_FD_71548 | JGI IMG/M metagenome (GOLD analysis project Ga0082212, IMG submission 71548) | Neocapritermes taracua P3 segment gut microbial communities from Petit-Saut dam, French Guiana - Nt197 P3 | ecosystem: Host-associated > Arthropoda: Insects > Digestive system > Gut ... | reverse complement strand
ATTTCGCGAATATACGCTTATATTTAAGAAATTTTCAACGCAGTATAACGCAAAATTTGCAAGCAGAAAATGTAAATGTCAAGCGGAACTGCTATATATGGAGTATAATAACCAACGATTTACCCCCATTAAGGGTATCGTTGCGAGAATTGGAGAAGTCATGAGCTTACACGGCAAGGACATCAAAATCTTCACGGCGAATTCCAACCCGTCTTTAGGCGCGGCAATCGCCGACGCGTTAGGCGTTGCAACAGGCGAGGCGACGGTCAATCGCTTTTCGGACGGCGAAATCGCCATTGACATACGCGAGAGCATACGCGGCTCTGACGTGTTTATCGTACAGTCAACATCTAAACCCGTCAACGATAATCTAATGGAAATACTGATTATGGCGGACGCGTTCAAACGCTCCAGCGCGGCGTCGGTAACTGCGGTAATCCCCTACTTCGGGTATGCACGGCAAGACCGTAAAGCCAAAGCGCGAGACGCTATTTCGGCGCGGTTAGTCGCCGATTTAATCAGCGTTTCGGGCATTAACCGAATACTTACTATGGACTTGCATTCGCCGCAAATCCAAGGGTTCTTCAACATTCCCGTGAGCCACTTGCAGGGCGTTACTCTCCTCGGCGAATATTTCATGACACACAAAACACAGTTCACAGGAGAAGAAAGCGTCGGCGATTTTGAAAATGAATTCATCTGTGTATCGCCTGATTTAGGCTCGGTGACGCGGGCGCGGAATATGTCTGTGAAACTCGGCGTAGGGCTTGCAATCGTTGATAAACGGCGACAGAAAGCAAACTCCAGCGAGGTCATGAACATCATCGGCAACGTGGAGGGAAAAAATGTCATGATTGTTGACGACATGGTGGACACGGCAGGGACGTTGTGCAACGCCGCCAAAGCGTTAATCGAAGTGGGCGGCGCAAAAAAAGTGTACGCGTCGGCGACACACGGCGTATTGTCGGGCGCGGCGATTGAACGGCTTGCCGATTCCTGTATCGAAAAGCTGATTCTTCTGAACACCATCGACATTCCCCAAGAAAAGATAAACGGCGCGAACGGCAAGCTCCTGATATTAGACACGGCAAGGCTGTTCGCACAGGCGATTCACCGCATTTACAAAGACGAGCCGGTATCCCCGCTATACCTGTAAACTCCGGGCAAACGGCTCTTTGAGCCTTGCCCTCCGCGGGTCAGGCAGAGCCTGACTCCTTGGCGACTTATCCTATAAAAAGGAAAATATTATGGAACAAACAACCATACCAACCACACCGACATTTACTGCATCGTTCAAAGATGTATGCTTCAAAATCGGCTTTGTGATGACGATATTTTTCATTAGCCGCATTCTGTGCGGGCTTATATCGACGTACATTCACAACAATTTAACCGACGTATTCGGCATATCGGCGACTTATATTCTGCACTCGGTTTTATCGGTGGTATTCCTGTACGTAATCCCGACTATGGCGGCGATTGCCGTCATCAAAGACAATACACACCCATCCTTCGCTGAGCTGTATCACAAGCCGCCGAGGCTCGCAAAAGCATTAGGTAACTTCCCTGCCATGTACGGATTGGGTCAACTCGCCAACGTGCTGATGTTGGTGATTATGTGGCTTATCGCGAAAGCCGCCACGCCCAAAGACGCGGTTGAAGCGATGTTGGGCGCGGCATTAGACCAGCAGGAAGTGTTGGAGAGGTCGTTCGGGACGATGAACGGGCTGATTCCGCCTGATTGGCTGTGTGCAATCGTGATTTTCATTCACATGACAGTCGCCGCCGCTCTGTTTGAAGAATTTATTTTCAGGGGGTTAATCCTAACCGCATTAAAACCCTACGGCAACGGCTTTGCGATTATCGTGTCCGCGTTCGCGTTCGGAGTAGCCCACGGCAACATTCAACAGTTCGTATACACCTTTGTGTTGGGCATTGTGTTGGGTTATATCACCATTCAAACCAAGTCAATCCTCGCATCAACAATTCTGCACGCCCTGTTTAACAGCATTTCGGCAGTCATGATGCTATTCCTGTCCACACGCACGATTCAAGACTGGTTATTAGGGCAACAGTTGAACGGCGCGGAGGAGCTGTCCGAAACAAGCTCGGTAATCATGGCGGGCATAGGGATTTACTTCGTGGTGTTCGTGTCACTGTTGGTGACGGGTGTCGCGTTAGCGGTTCGCCGACTCCTGCGTATTAAAGACTTCGGGACGAATGCGGCACTCAAGAACGATAACGCACAATTCCCGCAAATCGCCGCTGAACTGCCCACTAAACGCCGCACAATACTCCTTGTAACAAGCGTCCCTGTTATACTGACAGTTATATTGGCAATCGACGCATTCGCGGGCGGATTGATTGGTTCGTTCGTCTATCGTTCATTATTTTAAGCCGATATGAACAATACCGACAAGAAACAAGAAATAAACTGCTATAAGACGTTTTGGATAACCCTCACCGGGGCAACAATCGGCGTAATCTTTATGAAACAACTTCTCGCAAGTTTGTTTTTCAGCCAACCTATCGGTAATTATGCCGCTATGTGGGGGGCTAACGCAGTTGTTTCGTATCTGCCGTCATTGCTGATTTTCGGGATTATGTTCACACGCGCGCCAAAACCTGAACAAATGAGCGAATACACGTTCAAATACGCACTACTACCCGTTATTTTTGCGTCAATGTATACTCTCAGCATATTCGCCAACCTGTTCAGCCATTACGTGGCGGCGTTGTTTGACGCGCTGTTCGGCACAGGCGCGCTCGCTGACCCTTTCGCGCCGATTCTGCCCGAGAGCGTGTATGAATGGATTGTCATGTGCGTGGCGGTGGGTGTGGTGTCCGCAATCGCCGAGGAAGTGATTTACAGGCGGCTTCTTCTCCAACCCCTGCGGCGATTCGGAGACAAAACGGCAGTAACCGTGACCGCGCTGCTGTTCGCGGCGTTCCACGCCAACTTGACGCAGTTCCTGTACGCGTTCGTGGGCGGCGTAATTCTTGCTGTTGTAACGATTCGCGCAAATTCGCTTAAACCCGCTATAATTTTACATATGAGCAATAATATTTTCACTATGTTGATTTTAGGACTGAATAACGAAACTGCCGCTTCAATCGCGCCGTACGTCGTCATGGTTCCGGGCATAATCGCGACAGTTGTGCTGTTCCGAGGCGGTCATTTCACCGTGACTGACAATAATCCGCACTTGACAGCGCGTGAGCGCGCACGAATCGCGCTGACACACCCTGCTGTGATTATATTGGTTGTTGTTTTGGCAGGGTTGGTAGTTTTGGGAAGTGTGTGAAAAAATACAATATAGGCGAAATAATATAACATAGTGAAATAATACAACATTAGATAACAATACAACAATGACTAAACCTGATTTGCTGTGCTGATTCCAAACCGAACAAACATGGGTACAAGTGCTACGTTTGAGTAGTTACGAAATCGTGACAAGGCGGCATACTGCCTTGCACCGACCGCACCTGTGGTAAATTTTCGCCGAATACCAAGCGAAAATTTAACCACCGAGGGCGGGCGTAGCCTCCGCGGCGTTTGAGCGGCGTGCTTTTGGTACTTTTGCACGAGCAAAAGTACAATAGACCTCTTGCATAATAATCAATCATTCAAAAGCGGCTTGAACGCTACGATTTCCGCAATAATCGCTTCAGTCACATGAGTGGGATTAAACAGGAAGTTATAGCTGAAAAACACAACGCCGCCATAACCGGGCGCGGCGCGTACCGCTTCTATCTGCCGTCGAATAATCTCGCGTTCGTCCAGCCACTCGCGCTCGCCCGTCCCCGCAAACTTGTCCGCCGCGCCGATTTTATACACTGCCAACCCATACATCAGTTTCACGGAGGATTCGGCGTACAAATCCTGCCAACGCGCGGCGTATTCGGCGAACGGAAGGCTCTCGTTATTAAACCCATAGTATAATTGCGGTACAATATAATCGGCAAATCCGCCGCCCGCCCACGCGTGAACGTCGGCGTACAGCTCATCTGCGTTCAGCGAAAAGTCACCCGACGGGCTGATTCCAAAAAGCGCGTTGGGGTTGCCGCGCTTGACGGAAGTGTACAACTCGCGTACCATGGCGTTGACGTTGGCGCGCCGAAACGCACTCAACGATTTGGGGGCACTTATTGCCGCAAACGACAATGCGTCAAAGTCAGGCGAAGTCGTAGGATAGAAATAATCGTCGATATGCAGTCCGTCAATGTTATACTTAGCTGTGATTTCCTCCGCGCCGTCACCGATTAACGCGCGCACTTCCTCGTGAGCAGGGTTGAGATACCAATTCTCATTGTGCTTTACAATATACGTTTTGCGTAATTTTTCACTTTTGTACCACTTCCCGATTGCGAACGTATCCGACACGTCGGCAATGTCAGCATCGGCTTGAATCCGCATGGGGTTCAGCCAACCGTGAAAGGATATATCGCGGCTGTGCGCCTCCTCAAGCATGACGGTGAGCGGGTCATATTCCGGCACACCGCCTACCCGCCCTGTCACGTACTTTGACCAAGGGTAATAGTCGGAGGAGTACAGTGCGTCGCCAAACGGACGTAAGTGAACGTACACAGTGTTTATGCCTAATGAGCGGCAATTGTTCATCATGTCTGCAAAACCTGAACGAAACTGCTCTTCGGTGCGGTTGGTGAGTATGCCCGACAGTTCGATATACGAAATCCATACACCCGCTATGGTTGTATAATTTCGCGTATTGTAATAAGCGAGGTCATAGTCGGGAGCGGCCGTGTCAGGAGCGGTTTGTTCACTTTTTCGAGGTTGCATGAACAATTCGGGTTGCGTTTCAGTCAATTCAGGAAAATCAGGCGTCGCACAAGCCGATAATCCTAACAGCAGAGCCGCGAGAACGGTTAAAAATTTCTTCATACCAATTAGCCTACCACGCTTTCGTGTGAATGTCAATCTAATCGCGAAAAATTTATATAAAATTTATGTAAATAACACTTGACAATTGTTGTATTTATATAGTATAATAGAATCATATATCTGCTGAGCAACGTAATTGTTCGGTACTAATGCGCTATATACACAATATATTGACGCGCTCAATGGGCACTGTACCATACTTTGATTGTGTGCGAAAATGCGCGATTTATGCGGTTTTGCGAATAAGTTTACAAGATGATTTTATATAGTGATTAAGGGGATACCAAAATATGGCATTGACGCTTACCGAAAAAATAATCAACGCGCATATTGCAAAGAGCGCGGGTGTTCCGCAAAAAGGCGAGCCTGTTGCCATTACGATTGACCAGACGCTCACACAAGACGCAACGGGGACTATGGCGTATTTGCAATTTGAGACAATGGGTGTGAAACGCGTCAAGACTGAGCGCAGTGTCGCGTACATTGACCATAACACGCTTCAATCGGGGTTTGAGAACGCCGACGACCACCGTTATATCGGCAGCGTTGCCAAAAAACACGGTATTTACTTTTCCCGCCCGGGGAACGGCATCTGTCACCAAGTACATCTTGAGCGGTTCGGCAAGCCCGGAAAAACCCTCATCGGCTCAGACTCGCACACACCCACTTGCGGCGGAATCGGCATGATTGCCATTGGTGCGGGCGGTCTTGACGTAGCGGTTGCTATGGGCGGCGGCGCGTATCACATAACCTACCCGCAAGTCGTGGGTATAGAGCTGACAGGCAAACTGAGGGACTGGGTTTCAGCGAAAGACGTGATTCTCAAAGTCTTACAGGAGTTGAGCGTTAAGGGCGGCGTCGGCAAAGTCATGGAGTATTACGGCGAGGGGATTGACACACTTTCTGTGCCTGAACGCGCGACGATTACTAACATGGGCGCGGAATTAGGCGCGACGGCATCTATATTTCCCTCTGACGAGCTGACACGGCAGTTCCTGCGCGCACAAGGGCGCGAGGAAGATTATACGGAGCTGAAAGCAGACGAAGGCGCGGTTTATGACAGTGTGTTGCGTATCAACTTGTCCGAGCTTGTACCCCTTGCGGCGTGTCCGCACAGCCCTGATAACATCAAGGCGATTAGCGAGTTAAAAGGCGAGAAAATACATCAGGTGTGTATCGGGTCGTGTACCAACGGTTCGTTGCAGGATTTGCTCAAAGTCGCGCATATCTTAAGGGGCAAAACCGTGCATGAAAACGTAGATTTGTCCATTGCGCCAGGGAGCAAGCAGGTGTTTAATATGTTGGCGGAGTCGGGCGCGTTGGCGGACTTGATTAACGCAGGGGCGCGTATGTTAGAGTGTACCTGCGGCCCATGTATCGGTATGGGGCAGTCGCCCATATCGGCAGGGGTGTCGTTACGGACGTTTAACCGCAATTTCTTGGGGCGCAGCGGTACGAAAGACGCACAAGTTTACTTAGTGTCCCCCGAGACGGCGGCAATAAGCGCGCTGAACGGTACGTTCACTGACCCGATGTCGTTGGGCGTCATGCCTGCGTATTCGATGAATAAAGCGTTCACGATTAACGATAATATGGTGACACTTCCCGCGAGCGAGAGTGACGCGGAGAATGTCGAGATTGTGAGAGGTCCGAATATCAAGCCGTTCCCGAGCAATGACGCGTTGGCAGAGACAATCACGGCGGAGTTGGTGTTGAAAGTCGGCGATAATATTACCACTGACCACATTATGCCTGCGGGCGCGAAGATTCTTCCGTTACGCTCAAACATTCCCGCAATTAGCGAGCATTGTTTCGTGGTAGTTGACGAGAGTTTCCCCGAACGCGCCAAAGCCGCTAAAGCAAAGGGCGGCGGTGTGATTGTCGCAGGCGCGAATTACGGGCAGGGCAGTTCACGCGAACACGCGGCACTCGCGCCTGTGTACTTGGGGATTAGGGCAGTCTTGTGCAAGTCGTTCGCGCGGATTCACAGGCAGAACTTGATTAACAACGGGATTATTCCTTTAGAGTTCGCTGATGAGGGCGATTATGACAAGTTGGAACAAGGCGTTATGCTGTCGCTGCCGTCGGTTAAGTCAGAGATTGCAGCGGGTAAAGACGTGACGGTCAAGTCGGGCAGTATGACGTTCACGGTGAAGTGTGACTTGTCTGAGCGCGACCGTGACATGATTCTTGCGGGCGGGTTGCTGAATATGTTTAAGTGAGGGGTAATGGACAATGCCTACTAATAAAAATGCTGACTTAAAGCAGACGTATTTCGATTTATTAGTGTTGAAATATCGAAACGCAAACACTGTCGTAGTCGGGCTTGACGAGATGATACTGCGGCAAAGCGCGACGATGGACGCCGAAGATGTGTCTTACGTTGATAAGAAGTTTAATGACTTTGTGAATAGTCAAAAGAAATAAGGTGTAAAGTAAAAAATGGCAAACAAAATTCAAATGAAGAACCCAATCGTCGAGATGGACGGCGACGAGATGACGAAAATCATCTGGCAGTTAATCAAAGACGAGTTGATTTGCCCTCATGTGGAGCTTAAAAGCGAGTATTACGATTTGAGCTTGCAGAACCGCGACGCGACGAATGACCAAGTTACGGTTGATTCGGCTAATGCTACGCTCAAGCACGGAGTAGCCGTCAAATGCGCGACGATTACGCCTAACGCACAGCGTATGACGGAGTATAAACTCAAAGAGATGTGGAAGTCCCCCAATGGGACGATTCGGGCGATTTTGGACGGCACGGTGTTCCGTGCGCCTATTATTGTTAAAGGAATCGAGCCGCTTGTGGGCAACTGGAAGAAGCCCATCACAATCGGGCGGCACGCCTACGGTGATATGTACCGCAATGTCGAGGCTAAAGCGGCGGCAGGGAGCAAAGCCGAGCTGTGTATTACCGACAAAAACGGCAACGTGACTAAACAACTCATTCATGAATTCCCCGATTATGCGGAAGGGGAGGGGATTGTTCAGGCAATCCACAATACCGACATCAGTATTTGCAGTTTCGCGCGGGCGTGTTTCGGATTCGCCCTTGATACCAAGCAGGATTTGTGGTTCTCGACTAAAGATACCATTTCCAAGACCTACGACCATCATTTCAAGGACTTATACGCGGAGATTTATGAGAAAGAGTATAAGACTAAGTTTGAGGCGGCGGGGATTGAATATTTCTACACGCTCATTGACGATGCAGTAGCGCGGGTCATGCGGTCAGAGGGCGGTTACATCTGGGCTTGCAAGAACTACGACGGGGACGTTATGTCCGACATGGTAGCGACTGCGTTCGGCAGCCTCGGTATGATGACGTCGGTGTTGGTTTCGCCCAACGGTGCGTTTGAGTATGAGGCGGCTCACGGAACAGTCACACGGCATTATTACAAGCACCTCAAGGGTGAGGAAACGTCTACCAATTCAGTAGCGACGATTTACGCGTGGACGGGCGCACTTAAAAAGCGTGGAGAGTTGGACAGTCTGACCGAGTTAGTTGAGTTCGCACAACGTCTCGAGAAAGCAACGGTTGACACAATCGAGGACGGCATCATGACCGGAGATTTATATGTTATATCAAGTCTTGCAGACAAACGCAAAGTCACGACGCAGGAGTTTATTAAAGAGGTGGCGCAAAGGTTATAAGCTAAGCGCAGATTAAGCCTCCGGCGGCTCGCTTTTTGAAAAAAGCGAGACCAAAAACTTACGAAAGAAATTTAATATGTAGGTTTAATCCACACAGAAAAAATATTTCTTGAAGTTTTACTCAATTTTTTTCAAAAAATTGCGGGGTTTGGGGCAGAGCCCCAAGCGTATTTACGATAAAAGCGGCTTTGGAGGTCAAATGAAGCGTGTAATCTGTGCGACGGTTACTGTACTCGCGGCGATTGTGCTGTTTACGGCACTGCCGCTGAACTCTACTGCGCCCACTCCGCCCGAGCCGTTTATTCCGCTCCCGATGGTGTTGTTTTCGCACCCTGCGGGATTCTATGACGAGGCGATTGAGCTTACGCTCACCTCGAATTACGACGATGCTGTAATCTTCTATACGACCGACGGCACACCTCCGATAACGGACGGAACGTGTGAGACCACGGAATTGTATGCGGGCCCCATAACCGTGTACGACCCCCAACTGTGGACGAATCGTCACGAAACGAAGATTTTCAGTATAAATGCGGTAGCCGTCACCGAAGACTTGACAGGCGAACCGTACACACGCAACTTTGTGACAGGCGAATTAGTGCATGAACGATTCGGTGAGGAGTTTTTGGTTTTTGCCCTCAACTCTGACCCGCACGGGTTGTACGACCACTTCGACGGAATTTTCGTCGAGGGGATTGACCGCGAGAAATGGCGGGAGCAAACGGGGAGTAACGGCACACCTCCTGACCCTGCGAACTTCAACCGACGCGGGCGAGAGTCGGAACGCGCTGTTCATGTTCAAGTGTTCGACAACAAGGGCAATGTCCTTGTGTCACAAAACGCAGGAATGCGCGTCAAAGGCGGCTGGTCAAGAGCCGCGCCGCAAAAGTCGCTGGAGCTGTACGCGAGAAACAGCTACAGCGGGACGAACGTGTTTAACTTTGCGTTTTTCGGTGAACGAGAAGTGCGTGAACTGTCCGACGCGCCTATTACGAAATACAGGCGGATTCGCTTGCGTAACGGCGGCAACGACAGGGATTTCGCGACAGTGCGCGATGAATTAAGCGCGACACTGTTCAGGCAGGCGGGCTTCCCCGACACGCAATCGCACACACCTTGTGCAATCTTCCTCAATGGCGAGTATTACGGGTTCTCGTGGCTTAAATCGCCCCGAACGCCCGACCACTGGCAGAGAAGATACGGCGGAAAAGCCGACCGATTCGAGTTAATCGAGGGCGGCGAGGGCGAACAACGTGAAAACCCCGAGGACTGGGGCGGCGAGCCGAGAGCAGTTGAGGACTGGTGCGATATTGTTACCACACTTGTCCGAAAAGGGCTGACCGACAAAACGAGATGGACGGAATTTTGCAAGCGGGTGGACGTGGACAACGCGATTCTCTACTATGCTTTGCAAATCTACATTAACAACAATGACTGGCCGGGCGGCAACATTGAAATGTGGCGATATTTCCCTAAAGAGGGCGAAACCGATTTGCACCCGTACCTCGCGGACGGGCGGTGGCGGTTTATCGCTTATGACATCGAGTTTGCGTGGAACCTGTACGGGCGGGATATGGTCTCGCACAACAACATACACAGTGTATTGACAGGGGACGGGCAAATGGGCGGCAAGTCGGAGATTCTCGAGGCGTTACTCGAGCGCAAGGATATGCGTAAGCGTTTCGCCGATACGTTGGTACAACTTATGGAGGGGGCGTTCGCGCCCGATAACGTAATACAAGTGTTGGAGGAGCTGACACAACTTAACCAAGCCGAAGTCGATATGTCTATATACGCCAACCTCTACGCGCCGGATAACGAGCATTGGCCTACGCGGTGGAGCATGGCGGACAGTCAACGCGATATACGCACGTTCGCTTTACAGCGACCGAAATACGTTCAACAGTTCATTTATGACACGTTAGGGCTTGTTGTTGACGTGGACTATCTCGAATTCGAGCCGGGTGGATAACCACCCATACGCGGTACGCGCGCCTCAGCGTGTAACCGCAAAGTTTAGGCGAAATTTGTTTCGTGCAAATTACTATAAAATTTTAATGTTGGAGGTAAACTTATCATGACGAAGAGCATACTTCGCAAAACGCTCAAAACCATCGTGACGACCGTGACTTTGTTCGCGCTGATGTTATCTATGGTTGGCGTACTGCCGTTTAATATGGCACCCGTTGTAGGCGATGACCTCGACCTCGTTGGTTCTGCTTATGCGGGCGAGAGCGAAAACGAGAACGACGACGATGACGACGCAAAACGTCCGCGTTTCCGTGTACCCGGTACGGATACCAACGTACCTGCGGGCTTCTACGCGACAGCACCCCAAGTAGAAGTTAAATTGCACCCCGACCAAATCGCTGAAGGCGGCTGGGAAATTATCTGGACCAGCACTAACACCTCTGCGGAATGGTCCGGCGGGTTCCAATGGCCACATATGGAAGCTGAATGGGCATTGAGCAAAAACACAGGCGCGACACTCAAACGCCACGACGGCGGTGTTGACCCTGTAGGGTTTGCGTGGGTTAAACCGGGCGAAACCTGTAAAGGGCAAGACTATGACAAAAACGGCGTTGCCACTACTTGTGGCAGAGAAGGCCCTGCATGGTGCCACGAAGCGTATAACTTCCAATGGGCAGGAGCGGCAGGACAGCGCGTCCGCCGTGCGCCCGCGACAGGTTACACGTTCACGGCGGCTGACATGGCGCGCGCGAACTACCCTCGCGTGAACACCAGCGCGGTTTACGTATTCACCGTAGCGGCGGCGGCTTACAAAGCGTCCACAGGCGAAGTGTCTGACGTGCGTTACCGTTCGTTTGTAATCGGCAACCATACGGCGCGTCAATGGGCACAGAACGATTTCCTCGTTTACTCCATTTACGCGGACGCAAGCCTCATGTATGACTGGGGCGGAATCGTTGACGGTAAATCTAACCCGGGGATTATGATTCCGGGGAATGACCGTGAAGAAATGACGCAAGCACTCCTCACATTGGGCAAAATGGCAGCAACTTGCCGCAACCCATGCGCGCCTGCTGAAAACGGTCCTACACCTAACCCCTGCAGAGACTGTGCGTATAACTATGACGATGCAATCGTCTATCAGGAAAAATATCCGGTAACTTTCCCCAACAACTTCAACCGTTCGGGGGCAGGTTCGGAAGTTCCTGCAAACGTCGAAATCTTTGACCCGAGCATCCAAGCGGTAGAAGACCAACGCGTAGTCAACCAACGCGCAGGTCTCCGTGTTAAAGGCGGTTGGTCGCGCGGTACGTATGCGTATGAGCAACGTACGTTCGAGCTTTACGCGCGTGACCGTTACGGCGACAGAAGCAACTTCCTGCACCCGTTGTTCGGTCAAGTAAACTCACAAGACGGTAACCTCATGCACCGCTACGTACGTTTCCGCGTTCGTAACGGCGGTACTGACCGTGAGCAATTGTACACTCGTGACGAGATTTGCTACCAAATGGCACGCGAATCGGGCGCAATGGTGTTATACTCCACCCGCCCCGCAGTCGTTTACCTCAACGGCGCGTACTATGGCATGACTATCATGAGAACCTCACGTACAGCTAACCACTTGCAACGTATCTACGGCGCGCGCCGTAATGGATTCCACGAAATCGGCTCAAACGAACGCGCAACTGTCGGTTGTTTTTCTACAGGCTGTAACCGCGTAATCCTTCCTGCAAAAGAAGGCGCGGGCAACAACCCTATGGTTTGCGGCGAAGTCGTGAGCAGTGTGGTTCAACTCTGCAACCGCCCTGACTGTCAAGCGTTCTGGAGCGGTCAAGACCCTATGTGTGAAGGATTCACCGAAAATACCCTATCCACAGGCGGCCCTGCCCCTGCTTGCCGTGCAACGCGTGAGCGCGTAGGCGGCCCGAGCGGCGGTAAGATGGAAGTCGGGCGTTTAGAAGTACCGTGGTCGGGTGGTTCGTGGCGTGAAGTTCGCCACCTCATCGGTAACTCGGGCGCGTTCAACGGCGGTATTGACTTCCCGTCGGGCGGTATCACCGAGAGCAACCCGATTGGCTTGACTTGTGATAAGCGTTGGGAACGCTTCAAAGAAATCGTTGACATCGAAAACTTGGCGCATTACTACGCAATGCAGATGTTCGGCGCGAACGTAGACTGGCCTCAAAACAACATCAACCTTTGGCGGTACTGGCCCACAGAAGAAGAGCAACAAATGATTGCCAAAGGCGAAATGAACGAACATCTTGACGGAAAATGGCGTTTCATTTTCCATGACATGGAGTATGGCTGGGGCTTGTATCAAAACGGTTATCAAGCATCGGCGACTCATGCGTCGTCCAACACAATCCACGCGCTGCTCAACAGAACCGGTACGCAAGTACACACCCCCGGTGACAGACCGTGGCGCGGCGAGTATGAGCTGAAAGTTGACGACAACAGATACCACTTCAACGCGGCGAACAACACATTCATGATGCGCGCACTCCTCCGTCACGGCGGCGACAAAGTTACAGGCGAAATGCGCGCGAGAATCGCTAACGCGTTCGCGGACATGATGGGCGGAGCGTTGACCCCTCAAAACATGAAGAAAATCGCTGACAAACACCTCAAACAAATCGAGAACGAACACAAGCACATGGTTATGCCTGCGGTAACTACCGGCGGCACAATCAATGCGATTACCTACACCCAAAGAGCGGGCGGCGGTGAACGCAGAATGTCCGAACTGCCTCGCGGCGGTCACGGATTCGCACACACAACTTGGGATGGCCCCGGCGCACCGACTGACGTTGACCGTATGGTTCCTTTGTACCCTTACTGGACAAACGCAGACCGTCCCGCTTTCTGGGAACCTCAATCAGGCGGTACGATTCCCGCAGGAACTGACCCTGACTCCTCGCTCTCGGGTACAGGCCCGTTGGCGGCACGCGGACAGTTGTTTAACTTCATGGAAAATCGCGGAACACGGATTCAAGCGATTATGGGAATGCCTGTCGGCGCACCTGATACGCCTACAAGCACCACCACCGAAAACGGACTCGGTATCGCATGGTCTTCGGGCGCAACAGGTACTGCGACTGTTTCGGGCAACGGTTACGCGCAAGTCAACACCCGTATTATCGGTATGAGAGGCTTGCCGAATGATGACCCGCGTTCAGCGAAATCGTTCTCATTCAGACATTTCGCTAACCCTAACAACGCAAATGATGCTGTCATTACGATTCGTACGTATCCCGACCCGGGCTACACCGCGAACGTAACCGGCGCGACTCAAGACGCACAAAACCCGCATCTTTGGTACAGAGTGCCGAGTGCTGAAGCTATCAACATCACTTTCACCAAAGACAATGCGTACAGCCAAATCCACATCAGCGCGGTTCAAGCGAAAGCAGACGGCGCGCAAGGTAACTGGTTTGAAGTTACCAACAATTCAGGCAGAACACTCAGCACAAAAGGCTTGTACCTCTCTGACAACTGGAATCAAGAGGACGAGGACGACTCTACTCTGCCTCAAGACCGTCCGTTCGACATGAAATGGAGAATGCCTGCGTTAATTCTGCGCCCGGGTCAAACCGTGTTAGTCAGAACTTCCGCGAACAGAACTCCTCCTGCGAGCGACGCGCTCAAGTGGTCAGAAGCGAACTTCAACATCTCGTTCGGTGAACGCTTGCGTCTCGCAAGAACGACGCCTGACGGTAGCGGTAACGCTACGTATGCAGTCGGCGGTACGGCTATGCCGGGATTCGTCGAAGTTATGCAGCGTGTTGAAATTTCGTTGATGACGAATCAGCAAATGCAATATCGCGGAATGGTCGGCGGCGAAGACGATAACAACTGGAGAATCGTTTCGTACCCCGGCACTCGCAAACAAGGTCCCGCAGTCGGATAATAACGTATAAAAATTCCCCTTTCGAGTTATAATACTTGAAAGGGGAATTTTTTTATAATTCGTTCAAGAAAGGGAAGTGGTAAACTGCAATTTTTGCTCCTTTTTATATAGCAGTTCCGCTTGACATTTGCGTTTTATTCGCAGATAAATTTTGTGTTATACAAGGCGAAAATTTCGCAAATATACGCTTATATTTAAGAAATTTTCAACGCAGTATAACGCAAAATTTGCAAGTAGAAAATGTAAATGTCAAGTGGAACTGCTATAGTGCGGTAAACCACACAAGTGTGCGTGTGAAAATAACAAATAAAGAATATGGCGAGTTAGCCAAGAAAAACTCACCGAGGACGCGTCACGCCGCGACGAGCACGAAAGCGTTCATCATCGG